>MDSW01073144.1_pt1 | contig 24750 bp, 26 predicted proteins | sample 811171 | NCBI WGS metagenome assembly MDSW01 (sample SAMN05326641, study PRJNA326480) | marine metagenome | isolation source: seawater | place: Atlantic Ocean: North West | collected 2012 | reverse complement strand
TAACAATGGATAATATTAATTCGGGATGTAGCGCAGCCTGGTAGCGCACCACACTGGGGGTGTGGTGGTCGTCGGTTCAAATCCGGCCATCCCGACCAAACTAGTTAATTTGTTTTTTTACTATTTCTGAGGGCATAAAGATTCTTTTTCTTCTAGATTTGATGATATGTTCTTTTCTAGTTTTAGGATTTCTACCCAGACGCTCAGGTGTAATTTTGTATTTAAATGTTCCAAAATTATGGATATTTACTGGAGCCTCATTTTTATAAAAAAAAGCAATAAATTTATCAATAATAAAAAGGCTATCCTTTTGGGATAGCCTTAATTTTTTTGAAATATTTTTAGCTAAGTCTTTCTTAGTTACAGACACTAATTAAGTGCTTGTACCTGTTCCAGTTCCTGTTCCAGTTCCAGTTCCTGTGCCAGTTCCGGTTCCAGTTCCTGTGCCAGTTCCGGTTCCAGTCCCAGTTCCAGTCCCAGTTCCAGTTCCAGTTCCTGTTCCAGTTCCAGTTCCAGTCCCTGTATCATCATCGTCTGGGTCGTTGGTGACTGTTACAGTAATATCTTGAGTTCCACTATTCGTTCCATCAGAAACAGTCACAGTGGCAGTATAAGTTGTTTTTGTCTCATAATCAGGAGCTGTAACAAATGTAAGAACTCCGGATAGTGATCCAATAGCTAATTCAGAACCTGAAACTTCAAAAGTAAGATCATTTAAGTCACCATCAGCATCAGAGGCAGTTACTGTTCCTATTGCTGTTTGGTTTTCTTCAGCACTAAACGAAGCATCCGAGGTAATTTCTGGATCATTGTCATTCAGGTTATTGATCTGCACACAAAGATTTAAGCTAGCTGAATTATATCCATCTGAAACATTTACGACATAGTTGTCATCGTTATTTCCTGAACATCCAATTGCAGTAGCATAGTCACCATCAAATGGATACGTTCCAGAACCTTCATAGTCAGGAGTACCATTTCGGTTTCCATCTTCATCTTCGAAAGCATTAGAAGAGAATGAAAGGACTCCGCCTTCGGTTACTTCTATAACTGATCCACCGTCTCCCATTGAATATGTAAGACTTCCAAGATCAGTAGCAGAAAGAGTGCCAATTGGTGCAGTGGAATTCTCATCCATTGTAAAGTTACCAGTTGAAACAAATACTGGAGCTGTAGTATCAACAACATTTACAGTCCTAGTAGCAGTTGCAGTATTTCCTGAGCCATCAGTAGCTGTGTATGTTACTGAATAAGATCCAACAGTATCTGTATCTACATTTGATGTAGTTTCTAATGTTACAGTCTCATCTGCATCTTCGGCTGAGGCACCTGCATCACTATAGCTATCTCCAAGCTCAACTGTTACTGGATTATCTCCAGTTATAGTAATTGTAGGATTCGTTGTATCAACAACATTTACGGTTCTTACTGCAGTAGATGAATTACCAGAAGCATCAGTTGCTGTATATGTAATCGTATATGCACCAAGAGTGTCTGCATCAACAGTGCCTGTTGAAGTGACAGTGACATCACCAGAAGCATCAGTTGCAGATGCGCCAGCATCTGTATATGTTCCACCAAGCTCTACAGTAGCAGGATTATCTCCATTTACAGTTAGAACAGGTGCGGTTGTGTCTACGACATTTACAGTTCTTGTTGCGGTTCCTACATTTCCTGAAGCATCTACAGCAGTATATGTAAGCGTATATGATCCAACAGTATTAGTATCTACAACACCTGAAACTGTTACATCTTCACCAGTATCAGCAGAAGCGCCAGGATCTACAAAAACACCACCTAGCTCAACAACAATCGGATTATCTCCATTGAGGGTAACCACTGGTGCTACAGTATCTTTATCATCATCATTAAGAACATCATCGAGAATAACAGCACCAGCAACAGCGCCTAAAATTTGTTCTATTAAAGTTAATTCCTGTAAAAGTGCTCGGATTCTGTTTGCAGGATTAGGATTTTCAAGCTCTTCTACAATTTCATCTTTCCTAGCCTCAAGCTCCTCTTGATCCATCTCATTTAGTCTATCTGCCACTTCTTGAACAGTTTCTTCTTGACCATTAACTCCAGCTTCTTGAGCGACTGTAGAAGTTGAAAAAGAAATACCTGCAAGAAGTAGAATAGAAAGTAAAGAAAAGGTTAGTGCGCTTCTATTTTTCATTTTTTTTATCCTCTTTAATCTCTTAATTAATATATAAGAATCGGTAATTATATATTAAGAACCATTTAATTCACAATTATTTCACAAATATGTTTTTTTTCAACACTTATTAGGCCATTAATATGCTTTAAGTTTGTTCATATAATGCTTTACGGTTATTCATTTATTGGTCTAAATTTAACTAATAGGTCATAAAGGTTATTTTGCCTTATTAATTTAGCTCCTGGATCTTTTGTGAGTGGTCTCCATGTATAATTGATCAAATTTCCTACGATAGGTATGTTGAAGTAAATCCCTTTGTCAAATGATCCCTCACCATACTGCTCGGCACTAACATCTGTAAAAGTTGCAAAAACTCCAAACTGGACACCATTCTTAAAGCTCCTTGATAGCTGAATTGTTGATCCAATATCTCCTGCAAGATATTTTCCATAAGAAATCTTTGTATCAAAAGGTATAAATTTATAATTCCTATGATAAAAATTAATATGGGCTGTTTCTGTTTCATATTCAAGCATTCCAAATTGAAGCTTATAATCTCTTTTAAAAACCTTGAAAGCTTCAAATCCTATAGCAAAGTTTTTTTCAGATGGGAAATAAAGGTATTCCGCTCCCAGACCATTAAACATTTCTTCAAAAATACCTGCTGAAATCATAATGTGATTATTTTCAGCTAGGCTCTTATAGTAATCAATTTGAGCTCTTCCAATAACAACTCCATCATTAAAACCTCTAAGATAATCTTTAACATCAGATCTCACTTGCTCTGGATAAGTATCTCTTGGAGGAATTGTTAGATCTTGAAAGTTGTCCCAGATAGAATACTTTAGATTAGTAGAAAAGATTAAATTATCTCTAAATAAATATTCTGAGTTATTCTCTAGAAGAAGTGCCCCTTTTAAAAATCCCTCTCTTGCAGCAATAAATGGTCTAAAATTGAGTTTCGTTGATGTGTTAAAACCTCTTTCTTTGTTTTTACTAAAAATTTCCTCACCCCCGTTCACAAACTCATCATCAAAACCATCCAAGACATTCAAATCTACAATCTTATAGTTTGCAAGGATTTCCTCTGAGACTTTGCTTTCTTTTTTTGCTTGGCTAATTATATTTTTAATGGTGCCTAAATCGCCATGAGCAAATTGCGTAACTTCTATTCCAAGCTTTTCTCCTTTCTTTATTATTCTGTTAACTCCGATGCCATTATTTTCAAGATTTTTCTTAAAGTTTTGATATTCATCTTCACTGATCTCCTCTGAAAGTGGCTTGAATTTATAGCGCTTTACTTCATCATTAGGGTTCTTCTTATAAACAAATTTTAGTGATACAAAATTATCTCTTTCATTAAAAATCCCAAGGCTAAATTTACTATTGAATTTATATTCAAAGCCATAACTGTAATCGCTTTTAGGCAATTCATAAGCAATTTGTCCATCTACTTGGGTTGTATCTCTCTCAAACTTGAATAGAGTTTTGTCATTTAAAATATATGAAAATCCAAAAAAAATTGAGATGTCTTCATCTGAAAAATATCTTGATGGTTGGAATTGACCGCCTTTATCAGCAAACTCTGTCGGCCTATTCTTAAATCTTTCATCTAAATAAATTAGTGGATTTTTGAAGTCGCTAAGTCCATTTAAAGTTCCCCAACCTAAACCTGCATGAAAATCAAAGTTATTTAATTCATAAGATGAAACGACATACTCACCACTATAGAATCCTGTTCCTGCTAAGTCGTTTACTCCAATAGCCAGTGCAGGCAATATTCCTTGTTCTTTTACTCTTACTTTGACATTAAAGCCTTTATCTTTGTAATCTTGATATTCATATCCTGGATATGGAAGACCTTGAATATTTGTATAAAAAAATGAAGCTTCTAACCAATCAAAGGGAGAAGCTGTAAATGTAATTTTTTGATCAGGTGTCCCATCATATGCTGTAATCCCAAAAGTACTCTCATCAAAAAATCTGGCTGAAGGCATGTTAATAAGGCCAACTGAGCCATGATTGTTATAGATATTATTTTCAAAATTATCTGAAAAAGAATTTATGGCGGCAAAGATTAAAATTAAATATAAAAAAAATTTATTATATTTTTTAGAGATCATTTTTTTTGTATCCTGGAATTGATACATCCTGAATCTCAAGTATCTCCTTAATCAGATTTTCCATTTCAAAATTTATTTCCTCATCAGTCAAAGTTTTAAAAATATGCTGAAAAATAAATCTGTAGCCTGCTTTAAAATTTTTATTTTTAAAATCCTCAAAATAATCGAATAAAAAAGCATCTTTTAAAACTTCAGATTTAAATTCAAGTATTTTGTTTGAAATTTCATCAATAGTTTCTTTGTTGATCACTTGAAAAGACAAATCTCTTTTCGAGATAGGAAACTCGGAGGACTTTTGATATTTAAAAAATGTTTTTTGTGGAGCATAATCATCTAATGAATCCATGCTTAACAAATTCTCCATTTCTCTTAAAGGTGCCTCAAAATAGAAAATCTGTTGTTTTTTCTTTGTATTGAGATTATCTCGATTTATAAGCTTTATATACTGATCTAAATTAGTTTTAGGTTTCTTGAAAAGATTAAAAAGAAAATCTTTATCAATTTTTTTATTGAAATCTCTATAGTTGTCAGCCTCTCTTCCTGAAACAATAATTCCTAAATGTCTTTCAAAGCTTATATCACTCCCATTCTTGGTATAAATGTCTGATATTTCAAATAGCTTTATAGACTCCTTTTGTCTATTCTCATTAAAAATAAGACTCTCAATCATGGAATCCTTCAAAGATGTTCTGATAAATTGTTTATTTTGGTCAAGAGGATTATCAATACAAATAGACTTGTCATTCTTAGATTTTGAAAACTGAAAATTAATTACCTCTGTTATGCCTTCATTTACTAAGTAAAGTCTTAAGTTATTTTCAAAAGAGCTAACGTGATCTCTTGAAGAGATCTTAATTTCTAAAGATGGAATATTGTCATATCCCTCTAATCTTGCAATTTCTTCAGCAATATCGTTCGAATTTAATATGTCTCGTCTAAAAGATGGGATTAAGTAATCATTATCGGCTAATGAAAAAAAGAGATCGCTAAGTGAATTTTCAATCTTTTCTTTTGGCAGATTTATTCCAAGAACTTTATTTATTTCATCATGATCAATCTTTATTTTTCGTATTGGCTCTTTTAAAAACTCATGGTGAGAAATACCAATTTTTAAAATTTTTGAATGATCACTCACAATTTTTATAAATCTTCTTAAGGCAAGCTCATTTAAATTAGGATCTACATGTCTCTCAAATTTATGAGCAGCATCGGATTTAAGATCATACTTTATGCTTTTTCCAATAATTGAGTCTGGTTTGAAATATGCACTTTCTATTAAAACTCTTTTTGTATCTTTTTGACATGCGCTATTTTTTCCACCCATTACTCCAGCAAGATTTATAACCCCTAAATCATTACAAAAAACTAGATCATCCTTTTGCAATAAAACCTCTTCGCCAATAAGGGTTTCAAAAACCTCTTCTGATTCAAGTTTTTTTAAGCAAAAACCATCTTTAACTTGATCATAGTCATAACAATGAGTAGGCTGACCAATTTCGTATGAAACATAATTAGATATATCTGTAAAAAAGTTAATTTTCTTAGTATCAAATTCGTTGTAAAAATCTCCTAAATGACTTTTATATTCCGTTGGGACATCAGATATTTCCAAATAGAGGAAAGATATCTTTGGACAATCCTCCTGCTCATGATTAATGAAATTTATATGCAAATCGGGGATATCATCTGTATATATGTCAAGCCCGTCTTGATACTTAAAAAAATGATTCAAGTCTCTTGCAATACCATTTAGACTGAGGCAATCCCCCCTATTCGGGGTAAGCTCAAGATCAAAAATATCATTGTCAAAAGAATTTTCATGCCCAAGTTGAAATAAAATCTTTGAAAGCTGTTCATTTGTTGGCTCAAACTCAAGAAATCTAAGTAAATGTTTCTTGCTAAATTTCATTTGTTTTGTCCAAGGAAATCTAAATTTGATTTATAGAAGTCTCTGATATCTTCAACATTATTTAGAAGCATTGCTATTCTTTCAACACCCATTCCAAGAGCAAGTCCAGAGTATATCTTTGAATCTATATTGCAATTTTCCAGAACAATTGGATTAACAACCCCACAACCAAGAATCTCAAGCCATTTTCCTGAATCTGACAAGATATCAACTTCAGCAGAAGGTTCTGTAAATGGAAAATATGAAGGTCTAAACCTTATTTTGACACTAGATCCAAAAAGAATAGATGAGACCTCATAAATAAGAAATTTTAAATTTGCAAAATTAATATCTTTATCAACACATATAGCTTCTACTTGATGAAACATTGGTAAATGAGTTGAATCGTCATCTTTCCTATATACCTTTCCTGCAGACACTATAGCCATTGGTGGTTTCATTTTTTGCATACTTCTAATTTGAACAGGCGATGTATGCGTCCTCAAAACACTTGTTTTTCCTTCAACATAAAAAGTATCATGCATTTGTCTGGCAGGATGATTTTTCCTAATATTCAATAAATCAAAATTATTTTCTTCAGATTCTATTTCAGGACCTTCTTCAAATACAAACCCAAATCCCTCTAAGATTTGGATTAATTTATTTTTCATTTCATTTACAGGATGAAGAGAACCAATATCATTCTCAATTTTGGAAACAAAGAGGTTATTTTTTGGCGACATTAGCCTGAAGCTTTTTTGATTATTTCCTTAAAGGTGTTGTAATCATTTGCAGCAATATCAGCTAAAAGCTTCCTATTGATCATGATATCTTTTGTTTGAAGAAGATTTATGAATTTGGAGTAGGATAATCCATTTTCTCTAACAGCAGAATTTATTCTTGCAATCCAAAGAGACCTGAAAGACCTTTTTTTATTTTTGCGATCTCTAAAAGCATATTGTAAAGCTTTAATATTTGATTGCTTTGCTGTTTTGAAAAGCCTACTTCTTGCACCATAATGACCTTTCGTCATTGATAAAATCTTTTTATGTTTTTTCTTAGCTACATTTGCTTTTGTTACTCTTGCCATAATTTTTAACCAATAAGTTTTTTAGCAACTTTAAGAGTTGCGCCAACAAGGTTATTTAAACCTCTATTATGCCTTTTCCTTTTAGTAGACTGTTTAGAGAGAATATGATTCCTATTTGCACTTCTTGTTTTAATAGAAGATGCAGTCTTTTTAAACCGTTTAGACGCTCCTGAGTGTTTTTTAAGCTTATATCCCATACTAACCTTTTTTCTTCAATGGAGACAACACCATCTGAAGCTGCCTTCCCTCAAGAGAAGGTTCTTGGTCAACTTGAGACAATTCCTCCAACTCCGTTTTGATTTTATTAAGAAGTTCTAAGCCAAGATCACTATTAAGAATTTCTCTACCTCTAAAACGGATGCTTATTTTAGTCTTATCACCGCCAAGAATAAAGCTTTTTATTTTTTTTAATTTAATGTTGTAATCACCCACATCGGTAGATGGCCTAAATTTAATCTCTTTAAGTGAAGTTTTTTTTGATCTAGAGTTAGCTCCTTGAGTATTCTTTTTCTTTGTAAAAACATATTTCCCATAGTCAAGTATTTTACAAACTACAGGATCAGATCCTGCTGGAGATACTTGAACTAAGTCTAATGATAAAGATTCAGCTATTTCAATAGCTTTTTGCTTAGGCATCATGCCTTTCTTATTTCCGTCCTGATCAATCAGCATGACTGTATCAGATTTTATTTTAGAATTTATTAAGGTTGATTTCTTTTGCAAAGCTTTTTTTATAATCTTTTAATAAAAGGAATAGATTTTTGGAGTATTGAAAGTATATAGATCATATTTTGCAAGAGATTTTAAACCAAATATAACTATTTAAAAAGCATTTATTTTAAGGTTGCAGAAGATAGCTTATCCATCTATTACTTTTTAACTCATAAACCTCTCTTTTATTAAGCCTAAATTCTGATCCTTGCCAAAATTCAAAATAATAAGGAGTGAATACAAAACCACCCCAATATTCTGGCCGAGCTTCATTAGTTTTGATTTGCTCTAAAACTTCAAGATAATTTTTCTTTACTTCATCAAAAGAATCTATTTTTTTGGACTGCTTTGAACTGATTGCAAGCGCATTTTTCTCAGGATTCCTTTCAGAAAAATTCTTATCTGAAAAGTCCTTATCTGCAATAGATATTTTCCCTTTTAAGCGGACCTGAACATTGATTTTTTTCCAATAAAACAGAGCTGATATTTGAGAATGTGTGTCAAAAGCTCTAGCTTTATTTGAATTATAATTCGAAAAAAAAATCCACTTATCATTAATAATATATTTTAGGTTAACAAATCTTGAATCAACTTCATCTTTGTTCTTATCAAATGAGCTTATAGCAACAGCATCTAATGATTTTTGGTTTCTATGTTCAGCTTCGTCATAAAGTCTTTTAAAGACTATGTAAGGCTTACCTTCATTTAGGTCTTGGAATTTAATCATTAAAAATATTAATTATTTGAAATAGAGTTTAATGAAGCAAGAGAAATAGCAAGACTACTTATAATTGGAGCCATGATGGATCCTAACTCGAGGCCATCTATCTGCTTAAGATCTCTAGGAACATAAATGACTGATCCAGGATGAATACTGTATTTCATGCCAGCAAAAAGTCTAAGCTGAATTCTCTCACTTTCTCCATTAGGATGAACAATTATTATTGAGGCTTTATCAGCGTATTCGTTTAAACCACCAGATTTTTTTATATAATCTTCAATCTTAAGACTGTCATCAAAAACTTGAGTTCCAGAGTTTAGTACTTCTCCAAAAACATATACGACTTTCTGAAAGTATGGGACATGAATCTTATCACCTGGAGTAAGCCTGATATCTAACGAAGGATCTTCACTTATTTTTTCATCGGAAAATTCTGTCACAACTCTTCCTTGTGGATTGATTTCTTTAAACTCATTTAAAAGATTCGGAATAGTCGCAAGCTGATTAGTTCTTGAGATTGTTCCAACATTTGCAAGAGATTTAATCGCATCATTATAGAGCCTTGCATTATATTCTTTTTCTAGGACCCTAGCTTTTTCATTAAATAGTGCTGCACCAAAAACATAAGCATCATCTTTGTAGCCTCCGAAATCCTGAATAAGATCTGAAAGATTTTGATTTTGCTTTATAAAGTATTCTCCCGGATACTTAACAGCTCCTGTTACCATAATGGGCTTATCTATGAACTCTTCATCTTCCGATATGAAGACATCGTTTGTTTTATAAGTATTGAATTTAACGAAAATTCTATCATTTTCTTTAAGCTTTATTTGATCAGTTTCTTTAGAGTTTTCATTTATGGTTCTGAACCCACTCTCATCAAGCCTTATAAGAATAATTTCCTTTTTCTGATTTGCATCAAGAGAGAAACCTCCTGCAAAATCAATAACATCTTTAACAGTTTCGTTGGCTTTGAATTCATATATTGCTTGTCTTTTAACGGCACCCATTAAAGGTATGAATTTATTAGAAGAATTAACAAGTATTGCATCACCTGACCTTAAAGAAATACTTGAGGAAGTGTCACCTTTAATAAAAGCATCATAAAGATCAAATATGTGAATAGTTTTTCCTGCTCTTTTTATCTCAATATTTCTAAATGAGCCATTCTTTGCAATACCTCCTGCAACTTTAATGGCATGAAAAACATTTGAATATCCGCCTAGGATATAGAAACCTGGATTATTAACATATCCAGTAATCAATATATTAATATCTCTAGCTTCTTTTAAAGAAATAACAGCCTCAGTTTCCACGAAGAACTTCTTGAGAGTTTCATTTATCAGCTTAGTAGCAGATTCTAATGATAATCCTGCAACTTTTACAAAGCCAACATCTTTTATTGAAATATTTCCAGATCTGTCAATCCTATACTCATACTGCTCTGATCGATCTCCGATAATCTGAATGAATAACAAGTCATCCACATCCAAAATATATCCATATGATGCGGCAGGATCATTTATTGGCATGAATGTTGTAGGAATCTTGTTAAAAAAGCTTTCGCCAAATCTTTCGAGGCTAAGAGATTCGTTATCAGGGTTTTGCTTAACATCTACTGATGATGAAAAGGACTCATAATCTTTGGTTTGAGCTATTTCACCCGTTTGGGCTGACTCTACATTTGAAATTACCTCACTTCTTATTTCTTCAGGCAATGAATCTAAAAATTCTTTATCAAGCTCCTGTGACAAAGTTTCTTGATTCAAAAAAAGAATCAAGCATGTTAAGGTAACTTTTATTGGGTACTTCATAAGTATCTCATTATATATTCTATTTTAAAGTTTCTGTGCTTTTAGACCTCAAATTCATTTCTAAGCCTTATAACTACCTTAAGTGTAACGAGGAGAATAAAGCTAATGGCAAATACAAGAATGCAATATACCAACCTATTTAATGACTCATAATTATCTGATTTAACGGGCTCTGCAATGATCTGAATATTATTTGAGGATGTAATTGAATCAAGAGAATCATTGTAGATATCTGCTAAAATCTGCTTTGAAGCTCCTGCATTAATATTTTTTATCTCAAAAGATGGGAATAGATTTAAATCATTTTCACTAGAGTTAATTCTAGAATTAAAATTTTCAAGGCAAAAATCTCTATAATTTTGTGACTTTAATATTAGAAGTTCATTTGCCGATTCAGATTTCTCGACAAGCTTCTCATCATATTCATATTCAATTGGTTCAATATTAAGAATATTTGAGTTTATCGAATACAACTCACAAATCTTACTTGCCTTAGAGTTTATTGAAGAAAGTCTAGCTTTTCTATTAAAAAACTCTGATGCCATATTTATCAATTCCAAGTTTATATACAAAGCATCGCTAGCATTAAATGCATCAGTGGAAATAATTACTGAATTGGAATCAGCATCGATAGTTATGTCAATTTTTCTTATGAAATAATCATGAAAAGAAGTGGAACCATTTAATCTATATCTAGATAAATATTTAATCTCATCATTAGAAAAAATCTTTTCTATATCTGCATTCTGTTCAAAAAAATTACTTGCCTCCTTTGATTCTAAATATGACTTAAGCTGAAAAGCATCCTTAGCTGAAGTGCCCCCAAAAGAATCTAAAAAAGAAGATGAAGTGGAGATTTGTTCATTTTCAGAGGAGACATCAATTATTGATGTAGATTTAAATACTGGAGAGGTCAAAAAAGTTATAAATAAATAACAAAGAAATGACAAAAAAACAGAAAGCTTAAATATTGGAATATTGAGTATTAAATTCATTATCAGTAGTTATCTTTTAAATTTTTTTTAAATTCGTCAGGGTCATCAAAGTATAGAAAATTTTCTTTATTTTTCTCTTTGAGTAAAAAATGAGAAAACATATTTCTTATTTTAAGACAATTTTTTGAAACAGAAAAATAAAATATTTGGTTGCTTTTAAGATATTTGTCTAAGATGTCTAAATCATTTCCATTCAATACATTTTTTATGGGAGTAAGATTCTTGTATATCAAGCTAATTCTAGTTGTATAGAGATATAAGAAAAAAGATATTCTGTCGACAATGGTTGAATGGATTTCTTTAACTTTAAAATGCTTGTTTTCATCAAAAACAACCTCTAAACCATGCGATATTATGAATTCTCTTACATTAATTTTATTAAGGTTTGCAATATACTCAATATTATTTAATAAACTCAGATCGTTGGCAAAATATTTATTTGAGTATCTTTCTTCTTTTTTAAGCCGTTCATTATCTTCAATGTTTAAATAATTATTTAGGGCTTTTTGATCAAAATTTTGCAAGCTATCCTGTGCAAAAATACAAATATTTTCATTATTTTCTTTTGATTTATCTTTTAAATAACTTCTAATTTCTCCAGATATGCTCTTCATAATTCTCTTTGATGAAGGAACTTCATATGAAGAAAGATTGGTGCAAATAAAAGAAAAGAAACCATCCATCCAATAAAGTAACTTAAATCAATAAATTCATAAAAAATTCCAGTTGTTGGAAATTTAACCCATTCAAACAAGTGAACAAGTGGGTTATATAGGAGGACGTCTCTAATTGAAGGAGGTAGCTGAGGAACAGGAATTATTACTGAGGATACAAAAAATAAACCCGATAGGAAAAAAACATGTGCTTCGACTAAAAAGGGAGAAGATCTAAATAATCCTGAAATTATACAGCCATAACAAAAACCAAAAATATATAACATTAAGAAAGCTGAAATAAGCTCAAAATACTCAATTACATAACCGAATAAAGGAACTACAGATAAACAGATTATAAATTTTATAACAGAGGGAACTAGATTATATATAAAAATTGAAAATGCGATTGTCCACGAATTTACAAATCTTTTTTCTGCCGCATATTGTTGGATCTTTAATTTTCCAACTCCAGTTACTATTTGTTGGAATCCAAACCAAAAGAGAATTAAAAAAACAAAATATTCAATCTCCCTCCCCTGACCTTTTATGCCTGATGAAAATAGAACCGCAAGGACCGTAATCATGATCAGCTGGTTTAGTGATTGCCAAATTATTCCCCAGTTAAAATTTATATTTTTACCTTGAAATTTCCCCATAGAGGTCTGTAGGAATCTAAGATCTGTCAGAACATATACGGTATTAATGAAGGTTTCTAATGGAGATTTACTTTTCATTGATTAAATAATACCAAGCCTTTTAATATGTATTTTTTTGAGGCATGATTTATTAGCGTATTAAGTATGCTTTATTAAAATGAAAGTCGCAATTATTTTATGTGTTAAGAACGGAGAAAAGTTTCTCAAAGAGCAACTAGTTTCAATAAAGAATCAATCATATAAAAATTTTGATCTTCATATATTTTATAATGACTCGAGAGATGATTCCTTGCGTATTATCAAAGATTTTATTTCTTCAAATGAAAATCTGACTGTAAGCTGGTATCAGGGTAAAGATATGCACTTTGCAAATAATTTTATATCCGGACTTAAACAATTGACTTTTGAGTATGAATACTATGCATTTTGTGATCAAGATGATATTTGGCTTGGAGATCATTTAAAAAGATCTATTGAAAAAATTGGTTCTTTGTCTACTAATATCGCAGCCCTTTTTTGCTCCAGAACACTCTTAATAGATCATAAAGGAAGGAAATTAGGAAAGTCCATGCACTTTCGGAAGAATCCTTCTTTCAAGAATGCACTTGTTCAATCCATAGCAGGTGGTAACACAATGGTTTTTAATAAAAAAGCTTTTGACTATATTTGCTTGGCTGATGAAAGTTTGAATATCATAAGTCATGACTGGCTTCTCTACTTATTTGTTACTGCTTCAGGGGGTAAAGTTTTTTATTCACAAAAACCATCTGTTCTATACCGACAGCATGCAAAAAACAAAATTGGCTCTAATTTAGGTTTCTTAAATAAGTTTAGAAGAATAAAAATGCTTTTAAAGGGAGACTTTAATAAATATAATACTCATAACTTTGAGCAGCTCGATAAATTTAAGTTTATTACTCAAGAAAATATGAACGTATATGAGCTTTATAAAGAATCTTTCAAAGGCAATTTTATTTCAAGATTTTTTAGTTTAATTAGGTCAGGTGTATATAGGCAAACATTCTTTGGTCAAATTGGGCTTTTGATAAATATATTTATTAAAAATGGTAGAAATTATTAAAAAAAGAAGAATCTACAAGAACTTCTTAATAACTGGAGGAATGGGATTTATTGGATCAAATTTCATTAAGTTCATACTTGAGAATACTGATGCAAATGTTTTCAATATAGACAATATGTCAGTTGGCAGTAATGCCCAAAATCTTAGTGATTTCATCAAAGAGGAAAGATATGCATCTTATGAGCTATCAATAAATGATCATTCAATTTTAGAATTATTAAAAATACATAAAATAGACTGCATTGTAAATTTTGCTGCAGAAAGTCATGTTGATAGATCCCTTGAAAGTCCCTTGGACTTCTTTAACTCAAATGCCATGGGAACTCTCAATTTATTAATTGCTTGCCAAAAATTTTCAGCTGAAAATTTTATTCACTTCCATCAAATATCAACTGATGAAGTTTTTGGATCATTGAAAAACGATGATCTTCCCTTTTCTGAAGAAAATCAATTTCAGCCAAATAGTCCATATTCAGCATCAAAGGCATCAGCAGATCATCTTGTGAGAGCATGGCATCATAGTTATGGCTTAAATGTTACAACATCTAATTGTTCAAATAACTATGGTCCAAGACAATTTCAAGAAAAATTAATACCTAAAATCATACAGTCCTGCCTCAATGGTAGTCCTATTCCCATATATGGTGACGGATTAAATATAAGAGATTGGCTTTATGTGGATGATCATTGCGAAGCTATTTTTAAAATTATAACTTCAGCAAATTTTGGTGAAACATATAATGTTGGTGGTAAGAATGAAATTACAAATAATGAAATTGTTAAAAAAATATGCTCTATCATGGAAGATTTAATTCCAGTTGAAAATATTTCACCCCTTTCAAACAAAAAACTTCATGTATCAAAATATATTGATTTAGTTGAGTATGTCTCTGATAGACCTGGTCATGACTTCCGATATAGCATTGATCCAAAAAAAATTGAAAATGATCTTGATTGGTATCCAAAAGAAGATTTTGATTCAGGAATTAGAAAGACCATACACTGGTATCTAGAAAACTTAGATAGATTGAAATAAGAAATGTCAAAAAAAATAGTCCTATATGGGGCAAATGGTCAACTAGGTATTGAGATTAGAAATAGGTTTACTTCAAAATATGTTACAGCGTATTCTAAAAAAGATTTAGATGTCACAGATAGAAGTTCCCTAAATGAATCCTTTAGTAAAGTATATGATGATATTGTTATTAACACATCTGCATATACAAATGTAGACGCTGCTGAGGATGATTTTGATCTTGCTAAAAATGTAAATTCCGATGCAGTTGAATATATTGCTATAAATAGTGAAAAAAGACAGGCCCATTTATTTCATTACTCAACTGATTATGTATTTAATGGCGCTAAAAAATCACCATATCTCGAAAAAGATCAAACACAGCCAATAAATTTATATGGAACAAGCAAGCTTCTTGGTGAAGAAAAGATTCATGAGGTTATGTCAAAATATTATATCTTTAGAACAAGCTGGGTATATGGATCTTATGGCAAAAATTTTGCTAAAACTATGTTAAATCTAATGATGGAAAAAGAGGAAATCAGAGTTGTTGATGATCAGGTTGGAGTTCCAACCTCTACATCTATGTTAGCAGAAATTACTGAGTCATTTATTGATAAAATTATTGATGGAAACCCTCCTGAATACGGAATTTATAATGTTGTTCCAAACGGTGAGGCATCTTGGTATGATTTTTCAATTCATATTTTCAATTATCTGAAAGAAAATTTTCCTGAAAAATGTAAAACAAAAATAATTCAAAGAGTAAATTCTAGTGAGTTTAAATCTAGAGCAAAGAGACCAAAGAATTCTGTTCTATCTAATTCAAAACTTAAATTAAAAACAAAAATTAAACTGTATAATTGGCAAAAGTATTTAAATGAATTCTTAGATAGCTACTTTAAAGAGGAAAAATGAGAAAAGGAATTATTTTAGCTGGTGGATCGGGTTCTAGATTGTATCCATCTACAATTGCTATTTCTAAACAACTAATTCCTGTATATGACAAACCCCTTATTTACTACCCTCTTTCAACATTGATGTTAGCAAATATTAGAGAAATCTTATTGATATCCTCTCCTGAGCATATAGCATTATTCGAAAAATTGCTTGGTGATGGCTCAGCACTGGGACTAAATATAAGCTATGAGATTCAGAAGGAGCCCAAAGGTCTTTCTGAGGCATTTATTATCGGTGAAAAATTCTTAAATGGAGATGAGGCATGTTTGGTTCTTGGTGATAATATTTTTTATGGATCTGACTTCATGTCTATTTTAGACGAAGCAAACAATGATCCTAAATTTTCAACAATATTTGCTTATCAAGTGAGTGATCCTGAGAGATTTGGGGTTGTTGATTTCAATGAAAATAATCATGTGCTCTCAATTGAAGAAAAACCTTTAAAACCTAGATCAAATTTTGCAGTTACAGGCCTATACTTTTATCCAAATGATGTTTCTGAGAAAGCAAAGTCACTAAAGCCATCTGCAAGAGGTGAGCTTGAAATAACAGATCTAAATAAACTTTATTTAGATGAAAAAAAATTGAAGGTAAAAACTTTATCCAGAGGCTATGCTTGGTTTGATACCGGGACTCCGGAGTCAATGATAGAAGCCTCAAATTTTATACATACTCTAGAAAAAAGACAGGGACTTAAAATATCATGTCCTGAAGAAATTTCTTTACAAAGAGGTTTTATAACAAAAGAGGATCTACATAAATCTATACAGAATATTCAGGGAGAATATAAAGATTATCTAATTAAGTTATATGAAATATATAAAAACTGAGTTACCCGAAGTAATAGAATTTATACCTAGTGTATTTGAGGATGAAAGAGGCTTTTTCTTTGAAAGCTTCAATGAAAAGATATTTGAGAAAGCTGTTGGGCACTCAGTTAATTTTGTTCAAGATAATCATTCCTTTTCAAAAAAAAATGTATTAAGAGGTATTCACTATCAAATGCATCCTTTTTGCCAAGGTAAATTAGTAAGGGTTATTAATGGTGCAGTTCTAGATTTAGCTGTTGATCTTCGAAAAGATTCAAAAAATTTTGGTAACTGGATTATTAAAGAAATTAATTCCGAAATTAATAATCAACTTTGGATTCCTCCGGGTTTTGGGCATGGTTTTAAGGTGATATCGAATTCAGTTCATTTCTTATATAAAACTACAGCCTATTATTCAAAAGATTGTGAAAGAGTAATAGCTTGGGATGACAAAGATTTAGATATTGATTGGGGTGAAGGCGAAGCTGAATTAAGCGAAAAAGATCTTAAAGGTATTAAGTTCAATGAAGCAGAAGTCTTTTAATTTATTTCCCAGCAAAATTATCAATTAAAGTTTCTCATTGAAGTTCTGCCATTTTTCTTCAATTTTTTCTTTGCCAAAAAGATCAATAGCAAATTCATATTGTTTCTTGTAACTTGGAGTGAATTTCATAAGATCTTCTTTAGTAATATTATTCTTTGATTTTGATTCATTTACGCGAAAAGCAAAGTCTGGTTTTACAAAAGGTATATCAATAAGATTACACAACTTTTTAATCTGTTCATTTGAAAACAATTCCTCATATAAGCAAAAAAAGCTTTTTTCACCAAAGACTTTTTTTATTGCGTCGTGCGTAGAGGAATAGTCAACTCTAATATTATCTTCTCGAGTGCCAACCAGCCTTCTCATTTCTGCTAGTTCTTCAGACTTAGTGGCTTTTTTTCTTGGATTTCTAAGTTTCATCTTAGCTTGGGACCTTAATCTATTGACCGGATCTCTCATTAAAAAAACCGGAATTACTTCAATGTCCCTTTTCTCGAAATTACTTTTTATGTTTTTTAATATTCTTGGTGACAAAGTGCTGTAGGTAGGAGTTATGTCAGCTGTAAAAATCTTTTTTTTATCTTTTAGGTTGTCAAAAAAGTAATTATAGTAATTTTGAATGTTTATAAACATAGAAAGACGCAACAATTGTTTATCCTTACTCCAATTCTTTGGATTTTCAGAAACAAGTGACCCGATTGATTTTCTTAAAAAACGATCGAATATTTTTCCTCTATTTTCTGCATCAAAGATGTGATATTCCTTCATAAAACCGTCAAAAAAATCATCCCTTTTTGAAAAATAATCATATAGCCAAGAAGTTCCACATTTTTGTGCACCTAAACCAAGAACAAATTTTTTCATTTAAATTTACCTCTCATTATTTAAAAATCTACAACTTTCCCAAATATCATTTATAAAACTTTCGCCATATAATTCATATAAACTAAAATATGTATCTCTATAGTTTTCAACAATTACACTCTTATGTTCATCAGAGAGATTAACTTTTTTCCTTTTAGATTTATTTGAAAAAGCATTAAAATTAGGTTTGAGGTAATCAAGCTCTAGAAGTGCGCTTAATCTTTTTGTCTCTTTCTCAGAAAAAATTGTTTCATAAAAAGAAATGAAGCTCCTTTCTCCAAAAACAGCTTTGATGTTTCTTATTGTGCTCATGTAATCGGATTTTATGGATTCTCTCGCTGTCTCTTGATAATTTTTAATTACGCTAACTTCATCATCTTTTGTTATCTTCTTATTATTCTTTGCAAGTGTCATTGCTATATTGGACTTTATTCTTTCAACAGGATCTCTCATTAAAAAAATCGGTAGAACCTCGACTCCTTCATTTTCAAAGGTATCTTTGACCTGCTTTAGAATAGTTTTTTCAAGACCGGCATGTTCAGGTGTAAAGTCACCTGAAATGCGGACTTCATTCTTAAGCAGTGAATTGAAATAACTAAAATATAAATCCGGATGGAGAATCATTGCTGTAGTAAGAAAATTACCAGTTAGATCGCGGTCAATTTTATCTCTTTTTACATGAATCAATTCTTGTCGATGATTTTTTATGTTCTCAAGCGAGAAAAACCTTTTTATACCCATTTTTCTGAAGGGTTTGAGATTAAAATCTAAAACATGATACTCCTTCTTAAAACCAAAATCTGTTTCTTCATATTTATCTAAATAGTCATGCATCCATGTCGTTCCAGCTTTTTGGGCACCCATCCCGAGGATAAAAATTTTTTTCATTTAATCGGATAAAATATAAAGAAAATTAAAGATAAAAAATGTGTTTAAATTATACAATTATTATAGAATGTCCATCTTTATATAACAAATGAAAAACAAATTAGATAGGTTCTTTCTTCTCGTAAAAAACTTTGGTTTTTTGTATGCATTAAAAGAATCAATTAAATGGGTTTATGGAAAAATTTCTGGGCGAAATTATCTTTTTAATCAGCAATTGAATTTAAAGGATTTATCATATAAAGAGCAAATATCAATATCTCTTAATCCTTTCGCAAAACAGTGGTTTTATTTGAATGAAAAGAAATCTTTTTTTTCCAGGAAGAAGCTTGTAATTAAAAGAGTTCTCATAATAGCTGACTTAAATATTGCTCAGTGTAATATTTATAGAGTTGACGGTCTTATAACATATTTAAATTCTTATGGGATAAGAGCAGAAAAAAGTTTCTTCCTAGATTTGGAAAGAATAAGAAAATATCTTGATTCATCATGTGCAGTTATATTTTATAGAGTTCCTCTTAGAGACGAATTACTCGATATCATCTATGAATGTAAAAGAGCTAATATTAGGATGATATATGACATTGATGACCCAGTATTTTCCTTCACAACATACAGCGATTATGAAAATTTAAAGTATGTAAACACAAACTCTTCAAAACATATCCTTGAGGGTGCTCCTAAATATTTCGCGATGATGAGTTTCTGTGATTTTTTAATTACAAGCACCCCACAACTCTCAATACTAGCAAAAAAGTATTTTCCAGATAAACAAGTCTTTACAAGAAGAAACTATATAAATGAATCTAGAATCATATCTTCAAGTGACCTTGATAAAGAACACGAAGAGGTAAAACTCATCAGCATAACTTCGGGATCAATCGGTCATGAAGATGATTTCAAGATGATCCAACCTGCATTAGAAAATGTATTAAAAAAGAATGAGAAAATAAAACTATTGCTGCTTGGGAAGTTTAAGAAGTCAATATTCAGTGACTTTATAAATGATAGAATTCAAGAGCATATACCTTTTCAGGATTATGAGAATTATATAAAAAGCTTATCTGAAACTGATCTATCACTAATACCAATAAAAAAATCTGATTTTAATGAATGTAAAAGTATTGTGAGATTATTGGACTGTTGTAATGCAGGTGTGCCCGCAATTACAAGTGACATAGGTGATTATAATGCAACTCATGAAACTACTCCTTGTTTCGAGATTTCAAAAGATGATCAATGGGAACAAAAAATCTCAAGCTTAATAGATAACAAAGAGCTTAGAGATTATTACCGAGAAACATCAAGAGAGTTTCTAGAAAGTATCTCCTCAGGAAGAAATTCATATATTGCTCCAGAAAAATTTACTGAAAAAATTATATTGTGAAGATTGTTTTAGTTAATATTTTTTTCCATCCAGATTCTTTTGGAGGAGCAACAACTGTTGTTGAAGAAAATGCAAAGCTTTTATCAAAAGGTGGAAATGAAGTTATTGTTATAAGTCTTACTAGTAGGCCTGAATATGTTCAAAATCAAGTAATAAAGTCTTCTAGCAACGGAGTGGTTAATCTTCAAATAAATGCAGGACCCATCACAGAAGAAGAAAAATATCTGGGTAATTTGGATAGATCAATGCTGATAGCTGAATTAGTTGAGGATATTTCACCAGATATTTTGCATGTTCATTGCATACAAGATATTGGTATAAGTTTCTTGGAAAATATAGTTACAAATGGAAACTTATATAAAACAAAAAAGATTCTTTCTATTCATGATTATTGGTGGCTTTACAAGAATCAGTTTTTACTAAGTAATGATGGTCGATTTACAAAATCTAAAATAATCTTAGAGTCTGAAAATTTAGTTATCAATAAAAAAACTAAAAAAAGGCTAAGAGCTTTAGGAAAAGCTCTTAACTTATTTGATTTGATTACAACCCCATCGGATTATTCCTCAAAACTTTATAAAATGAATTTCTCTAATCTTGATTTTATTACTTTACCCAATGGGATTAATTTATCTTATGCTGATTGTGCTAAAAATAGTTCGTCTAAAATTGTATATGGATTCTTGGGTGGGCCTGGTCAAGTAAAAGGGTTTGAGAATATTCTGAGAGCGGTAAATGAAATTTCTCTTAAAAGAACAGAAATTAGATTAGTTCGTGCTCATGAAAGCTGGTATAAAAATATGGATCTTCCAAGTGAGTTCAAAATCATTGAAAGATTTACTCAGGAAGACATAGATAGATTTTATAAGAAAATTGATGTTTTGCTTTTTCCTTCTCAGTGGGGAGAAACCTTTGGTCTTGCCATTAGGGAAGCCTTGAATAGAAATAAGTGGGTTATAACCACAAGAGAAGGAGCTCAAATGGAACCAATAATTGAAAACAAAAATGGAGATCTTATTGGATTAGGAAAAAATACTACTAAAGATCTAAAAAATCTTTTCTTAAAATATGATAAAGAAATACCATTACCAGTTGGCAAGTATAATTACTCATATCAAGATCAAGTAAATGAGCTTATAAGAATTTATGAAAGTTAATAAAAGAATATATTTTAATATTGGCCTAATGAAGACTGGCACTACATGGCTATATAGCATCCTAAAAAATCAAAATAATATTTATTTCACTCCTGAAAAAGAACTTCATTTTATGCAAATGATGAGTGATAGCAATTTTAGGAATTTCGATAGTAAATATGACCAGTTCTTAAAGTTCTCAAGAAAACTTAAGAACAATGAAAATATGAATGACATTCAAAAGATTAGAAAACTTAAATGGTATCTTAACTATCTTAGATCCGGAGCAAGTTTTGAATGGTTTGATAAACTTTATCCAACAAACTTTGATGGTTACTGTTGTGACTTTAGTAATCTCTCATGGAAAGCCAATAAACAACTCTGGACGGATGTATTTGATAGATATGATCTGGTAAAAACATCTATTATTTTTCGTGATCCCTTAGCAAGGCTGTGGTCACATGCTAAATTCCATTTCAAAATATTGCATGGTAAAGATTTTGATTTAGATGAAAACGAAGGAGTTAAATTTATTAAAAAATATGATTTCATTGAGAATAGTAGCTATGATCTTGTATTAACCCAAGTTGAAAACACAATTGGCCTTGATAGGTTACTTATTCTTTTTCAAGAAGACTTTCCAAGGAATCCCTACGAAAATATACAAAAAATTGAAAACTTTTTAGAAATGAAATTCGACTATGAACGAATATCTGGATTGAATGATAGAGTAAATGAAAGCGCTAAGATTAATATGCCTAAATGGTTAAAAAATAATTTTGGCAATATACACAAAAGATCTTTGCAAGCATTTGAAAAGAGATCGATTGATTATCCAGAGGATTGGAGCAAATAAATTTATTAAATTTAAAGGTAATTAAAAATATCTCTGGTGAAGACTTTTTCTCTGTGATTCTCTAAGTCTTTCTCAAATCTATTAGCAATAATTAATTGGTTGCTTTCAAGAAATTTTTGCAAGTCTCTTTCAACCTTTAATCCCATAAAGGTATCTTCTTTGATTGAATTATCATAAATAGTAATCTCAGAGTGATTTTTAATATCTTTGATTATATCCAAGATAGCTGATTGTCTATGGTTGTCAGAGTTAAGTTTCATTGCAAGTTTGTAAATACCTATTCTTTCAACATCCTTATTTGAAATGATAGATGTAATAAACTTTTTTCTCAGTCTATTTGATTCAATAACAGCATCAATTAATGGCGATGGCACATCTAAAAGCTCTCTTGAAAGCTGCTTTGAATCTTTTGGTAGGCAGTAACCACCATACCCAAAAGACGGATTATTATAAAAATCACCAATTCTGGTATCTAATGAAATGCCCTTGATAATATTCTTTGAATCAAGTTTAGTAGACAATGCATAATTATCTAGCTCATTAAAAAAGGAAACTCTCAGAGCAAGGTAAGTATTTGCAAAAAGCTTAATTGCTTCAGCCTCATCAGATTGAGTAAATATTTTTTCGACATTATCTAATTCTGATACATCCTCAAGAATATATAAAAATTCTTTTGAGTTTTCATCCACATCTCCTATAACAAGCCTTGAGGGGTATAGGTTGTCTTGAAGTGCGGACCCCTCTCTAAGAAATTCTGGTGAAAAATAGATCCTTTCATAGGAATGTTTTTTCTTTGCTTTTCTTGTATAGCCCACTGGAATTGTTGATTTAAGAATAATGGTTGCCTTATTGTTTAGAGATATTATTTCTGATAATAATTTGTCTAATTGAGCAGTATCAAATCTTCCTTTATTGTCGTCATAATCTACTGAAATTGCTATAACTATGATATCTGAAGATGAAAATGCAGTCTTCGCATCGGTAGTTCCTGTAATATTTAAACTTTTATTTTTTAAATATTCTTCCGCTAAATCGTCTTTGATTGGGCTTATTCCTTTATTAAGTTTTTTTATCTTTAAATGATCTATGTCAAAAATCTTTACAGAGAATTTTTTTGACAGTAAAAGGCCAAGTGTAAAACCTACATACCCACAACCAACTACTGTAATATTTTTTGACATAACTATGGTGCCCAGAGCCGGACTTGAACCGGCACGAAGTTGCCTTCGAGGGATTTTAAATCCCTTGTGTCTACCAATTCCACCACCTGGGCATAATTAAAGTATAAATAAAGATTGCTTTTAGTCTAGCTTTCCTTCTGAGCGAAGCTTCTTTCTAATTTTAGTAGCAGATATTGATGTTATATCCTCGGAAAATGACTCTTCTTCGAATTTATAACCAACACCTCTTCCATAAGTAATGTTGACTATATTTGGAACCAACATTATTTCATAGTCAAATCCTCTTCTAAAATTATCTTTTGCCAAACCTTTTTCAATATTCTTGCAAACTTCGTCCCAATCAAATGGATTGTCATCTTGACCATCACCACCAGAAGCACCCTGGACATCTCTAACTTGAATAATTACTTGCCCAGTTTTTGCAACACATCTTTTAAATAGCTCTTGGTGACCATCATGCCAAGGCTGCCATCTACCTAACATTTGAACGGTAGGTTTTTTCCAATCAAATTTATCCATTTAAAATCTCCTTTGCAATATCATCATGATTATGATCATTCCAATCAGTTATATGAAAATCTACATTCTCTGGAGCAACAAAAATTTTATTTGTATCTTCAAATCTTCCTTCTGTGATGGTATCCATCCAAATTGTAATATCTGCATCAAAGTTTTCTCTAGTTTCTTTTGTTGGGCAAACAAAATCACATAATACATATCTACCGTTTTCTTTCTCAAAATCAGCAAATGTTCTCATTCTGTTTGACTGTCGCGTCCTTCCAGCATCTGAAAAATCCCAATCATTTGCCATTTCTCTGACTTTATCAGCGTTATACCAAGCTGCTTTAAGTAAAGGTTGAAGTCTTTCTGTGAGATATGTCTTCCCACTCCCTGGGAGTCCCATTATTAAAATTTTCATACTAATCGTCCAAAAAATTGAGTGTGAATTATATTCTATCTAAATCTATATTTGTAAATATATTTAAAAAAAAAACATTTTTTGATGGAAGTTGCTCCTAATGGAGGCTGAGGCCGGAATCGAACCGGCGTACACGGATTTGCAGTCCGCTGCATGACCACTCTGCCACCCAGCCACTAAGTGGAATTATATACCTAATTTTACTAAATCTTTTTGATTAATAACGCCAACAAGCAAGTCATTTTTCATTACGGCAAGGCAACCAATCTTTTTTTCAATCATAATACTTAGACACTCTGAT
>MDSW01124208.1_pt1 | contig 24753 bp, 22 predicted proteins | sample 811171 | NCBI WGS metagenome assembly MDSW01 (sample SAMN05326641, study PRJNA326480) | marine metagenome | isolation source: seawater | place: Atlantic Ocean: North West | collected 2012 | reverse complement strand
TTTCAACAATAAATATTATGTATGAATTCTACTATTTTTTATCAGTAAGCTTTAGATTTTGAAAAATTGCGTTAATCATGACTAGTATGAATAATGATGAAAAAGACACTTTTCCTATTAATGAAAAAGAAGTAATGGATTTTTACGGATATTCTGGAAATTTCGGACGATTAAAAATGAAAATAAAATTTTTGAGAAGTTGGATTTTACATTCTTTAGCCTATTCTTCACCATTATCAAATTTTTCAGTTTCAATGCAAAGGAACAGAGGAGTAAAGATTGGGAAGAATTGTCATTTTAATCCGTATGTTTTAATTGATTTAATTTATCCAAAAATGGTAGAGATAGGTAACAATGTTACACTGGGTTCCCATTCAATGATTTTTGCTCATAGTAATCCATCGGCAAATTTCTTTTTGAAGCAAGGAGATTTTCCAAGAAAAGTATCAAAGGTCATCATAAAATCAGGTGCAGTGATTAATCCTGGTGCAATAGTTATAGCAGGAGTAACAATTGGTGAAAATTCAATTATCTCACCTAGGAGTGTTGTAACTCAAGATATACCTGATTACTGTATTGCAGTAGGTAATCCAGCTAGAGTTATAAAAAAAATTAATCATTAAAGATAAGAAATGAATGTTTTAGGTATAGATTTTGAAGATTGGTTTCATCCAGAGCTAATTCAAAAATCAATTTCAAATAAAAATAATGAACCAAAAGTTATTCATGGAATTCATAAAATTCTTGAATTATTAAGACAAAAAGAAACCAAGGCAACATTTTTTGTAGTTGGGGAATTATTAGAATACAAACCTGAATTATTAGATTTAATTTTAGAAAATGATCATGAAATAAGTTTTCATACAATGAAACATACTAGAATTGATTCACCTTACTTTAAGGAAAAATTTAATGATGAAATAAAAATATTTAAAAAATTAACAAATGGTAAATCAAAAGGATTTCGTGCTCCAAGCTTTTCACTCAATGATAAAAGTTCATGGATTATAGACGTATTAGAAGAAAATCAATATGTTTATGATAGCAGTGTGGTTCCAGTAAAAACAAGTTTGTATGGTATTCCTAACGCAGAGAGTAAACCATATAAAATTACAAGTAAGAATTTAAAAAATAATTCAAAAAATGGGAAGATTTTAGAATTTCCATTACTAGTAACTAAAATTTTAGGTAAAACAATACCTGCTGCAGGTGGATTTTATTTGAGAACGTTACCAACACGTGTTATTGAAAATGCAATAAAATCCTACGAAAAAAGACAAATTCCAGGAGTATTTTATATTCATTCATGGGAATTGACACCGGAATTTATGCCTAAAATTGAGCTTCCCAAAAAAGATCATTTCATCACATTTCATAATATCAACAAAGCATATTCTAAAATGGAAAAATTAATGGAAAAATTTGAGTTTACATCATTTAGTAACTATATTCAAGCAAATAGAGAGAAATTATACTAAACCTTTTTTTGTCATAATGAATTTTTGGATTAACGTGAGAATATGAGAATAGTATTTGACTTAGATGGAGTTATTTGTGAACTGAAAAAGCCTTCAGAATCATATTCAGATGTCATTCCAAAAAAGAAAGTAATTCAAAAGATGAGAAATTTGAAGGATGAAGGCCATTATTTAATTATCCATACTGGAAGACATATGAGAACTTGTGATGGAAATGTTGTAAAAGTTATTGAAAAAATTGGAAAAATAACAGAAGATTGGTTAAAAAAATGGAAAGTGCCATATGATGAATTAATATTTGGAAAACCATATGCAGATATTTACATTGATGATCTTGGAGTTGAATTTTCATCCAGTGAAAAACTTGGTGAAAAATTAGAATCATTGCAGCCAGTAATAGTAATTCCAATGGCAGGAGAAGGAAAAAGATTCAAAAATGAAGGCATACAAAAACCAAAATTCATGATTGAAATTAAGGGTAAAACATTATTTGAGCGATCAATAGATAGCTTACCAATAAATATTTCAAAAAAAATAATTTTTATTTGTTTAGAAGAACATGAAAAAATATTCAAAGTTAGTGAATTTATTAAAAAAATAATGGAAATGAAATATCCAAATTCAAAATATGAATTAGTTTTTATTAAAAAAATAACAGGAGGGCAAGTTGAAACGGTATTATATGCAAAACATTTGATAAGACCAGAAAATTCAATGATTATTTATAATATAGATACACAGTTTGTTTCAACACGATTAAAATCAAAAATTCTAACAATGAAGAACAGAAATATTGATGGATTACTTGGATGTTTTGAATCTAATGATCAAAATTTAAGTTTTATTAAATTAAATGAAAAAGGTTTTGTTGAAGAAGTTAAAGAAAAAGAGAAAATTTCAAATTATGCATCAACAGGCTTGTATATTTTTACAAAAGCCAAACAATTTTTTGAAGCTGGTGAGGAAATGATTCTAAAAGAAAATAAAGTTAAAAATGAATACTATGTTTCAGAAATTTATAATATGCTGTTAAAATTAAATACAAAATTTGAAATAGATATAGCAGAAGAGTTTACCCCATTAGGAACTCCAAATGATCTAAAAAAATTTGAGGCATGAAATGATAAATGTAAATGATTTTAGAGTACTAATCTTAAGTGCAGGACAAATAAATGAAGAATTAGCAAAAATATTTGGAAATATTCCTTCAGGGCTCATTCCAATTAATGGAAAACCAATAATTTTTAGAATTATCGATAAATTACTAAATGAAGGAATTGTGAATATTTCAATTACAGTTGGTTACAAAAAAGAAGTTTTAGAGGAAATAATTAATGAACAATACAAAAAACAATGTGAAATAGAATTTATTTCAACAGACTATCATAGACCACCTGGAAATTCTATTAAAACATCTATGAATAATTGTAAAGAAAAAAAATTATTAATTATTTTGGGTGATACATTAATTGATAATAATTTAACTGAATTAATTAATGAAGAAAAAAACTTTGTTTTGACATCAAAGAATTTTACAAATACAAAAAACTGGTGTGTGATTACAAAAAAAGATGAAAAAATTGATGAAATATTTGATAAAAAACAGCTTGAGAATGATAAAAAATATCATGCATTAGTTGGGTGTTATTTTTTTAATAATGTTAATTTGTTAAGAATAACTTTGGATGATTTTTCAGATAAGGATAGACTAGAAATAAGTTCAATCATTGAGAAAATGAAAGAAAAAGAGGGATTTAATTCAGTGACTGCAGAAAAATGGCTGGACGTTGGACATTTAGAGAATTATTTTTCAACAAAACAATTTGTGTTAAAAACACGATATTTCAATAAATTACAATTTGATAATTTAGGAGAAAATGTTGTAAAAACTAGCACAAATCATGATAAATTAATTGATGAAATTAATTGGTATAAAGAAATTCCAGAAGAGATTTCAGAATTAGTACCAAAAATATTGGATTCATCTACAGTGAATAATCCATTCATAAAATTAGAATATATCAAACATCCAACATTATCAGAACTTTGGCTATATGGTGAGTTTTCAGTTGAATTTTGGAATAAAATTATTGAAGATCTATTTTGTATTATTCATAGATTTACAAAATATAATCATCATGTAACAAAAGAAGAGTATAATTCAATATATTTTCAGAAAACATTGAATCGAATAGATGAATTATTAGAAAAAAATGATGTATTCAAAGAAATTTTTGAACATGATTTTGTGTTAATTAATAATAATAAATTTAAAAATTGGAAACTAATGAAAAATGAAATAAAAGATAAAATAATTACAATGTTTAATGAAAAAGATAATTGTTTAGTTCATGGTGATCTATATTTTTCAAATATACTTTATGATTCAGAAAAAGAAGTTTTCAAATTAATCGATCCTAGAGGAAAATGGGGAAATAATATTTCAGGAGACATAAAATATGATGTTGCAAAAATAAGACATTCCATTGTAGGGGGATTTGACACCATCACGAACGGTCTTTATTCGGCAAAATATATTGCTAAAAATAAAATAAATTATAGCGTGTTTAAATCTAAAAATAATCACATAATTAGTAATGAGCTTGACAATAATATCAAAAAAAAATGGAAATTAGATGAAATAAAAATGATTGAAGGATTACTGTTTATTTCTATGTTACCTCTTCATAGTGATAATTTTGAAAGACAATTAGCATTTTTTTGTGTTGGAATAGAAAGATTAAATGAAATATTTGGATTAAAATAAAATGGTAAAATTAACAATTGCAATTCCAACCTATAATGGAGGAAAAAATCTTGAAAGGGCAATAAAATCATGTAAAAATATTCAACTTTCATTGAATGATTATGAGATATTGATAGTTGATAATTGTTCAACAGATAATTCAATTTTAAATCTTGATCAGTTAAAAAATGAATTTAAAAATCTAGTAGTAATAAAAAATAAAAATAATGTAGGTAGAATTCAAAATTGGAATTTATGTATAAATAATGCAAGGGGAAAATTTTTAATTTTTCTTTTTTCAAATGATACAATTAATGAAGAAAATAATATTCACGAATGTCTAAAATATCTAGATTCTGATGAATTTATTTCAATAGGATTTGCATCATTATTAAAAAAAGAAATAGATAGTTCATATACAAAAAAATCTTTTTCTTCAGACATAATTCAATGTAAATCAGAGTGTTTTGCTAAAGAATGTCTTAATCGAGGATTATTACCTTTTGGGCCAATTCAATCAATAATATACAGAATTGAAGATATTAAAAAAGATCAAAATAAGTTTTTAGAAAAAATGCCAATTAATGCAGACGAAATTTTTACATATAAAGAAAGCCTGAAACGTGAAAAAATATTATTTACTTCAAAACCACAAATCACATGGGATTTAACACAAGGTAGATTCCATGGTCAAATGAAAATAGAAGATGAATTTAAAGAACATTCTGAAACCATAAAAATAATTTCAGATATTACAGGGATTGATGTAGATTATGGACTAGTGGCAACATATCGAGCCATTAATTTATTAAAATTTACAACAGGAAATTTGAAAAGTCAAGGCAAAAAAATTGCAATAGAACACCTGATATCAAAAATGAAGCAAAGTAAAGCATTTTTTAGTGCGGATAAAATTTTATTAAAAACATTCTTGAATAAAATAAAAAATTCAGAAAAAGATGCAGATGACATACTTTATTCAGAAATTATTCATAAATGTATGAAAGAATCTAAGTAGAAATTTTGTATATCTTTCCTTCCATAAGAGAAATAACATATAATCCACCATCAGGCCCAAATTTCATATCACTGATAAGACCAAGATTTTTAGCAAATACTATTTCATCCATAGGTTCAGTTCCTGAAGAATCAGTTAACATGTTCAATACATTATCTTGTAAATGTGGTGATTCAAAAACAAACTTAGTTCGTGACTCGTCTAGTTTGAATTTATAGATTATACCATTATTTGTATCTGCAACAAAAACAAAATCTCGGTATTCTTTAAAGTCATTAGTATTCGGAAATTCTATTGCAGTTACACCAACTGGTAGTTCCCAGCTAAATTCAGGTTCACTGTAAGTATAATCTTTGTATTCTTCAATTTGTGGAAGAGATATCCCATTAGAAGGTCCTTGTATTTTTGCCCAACCACTATTGAATTTATTTTCTACTAGATTTATTTCGTCAAAAGTATCAGGTCCATTTTCAGTATCCCATAAGAATCCTGTTTGAGGATCAACACCTAGACCAAAACTATTACGAATTCCAATTGCAGCATATTCAATTTCAGGATGTATTTGAATAATTGTACTAGTATCTTTCCAATGACCATTAGAAAAATTTTCATAAGAGAATTGACGTATACAAGAATCCAAATTACCCAGAATATTGAGAAAATTTAATTCAAATGGATTATCAGAAAGATCTGGTTGTTCAGATTGCCATCCAAAAGGATTTGTTGTATAATGTTGAAAAGAAATTTTTGTACAAGATATTAGATGTCCAAAACTATCTGAAATTGTACGACGTGCATTTTCATCAGATGAGGCTACAGAACTAAAATGCCTATAGCTATCGCTTTGAGGATGATTTTGTAGTAAGCCAATTTTATAATTTTCACCAGTAACAGCAAATACTTTACCATCTAAATCACTAACTAATTCACCACCCAAATACTCTCTTTCAAAACCAGGAATTGTTTTTACAAGAATAGATTCTGTTAGTTGATTTCCATCCCAAGTATATTTATAAATTCTATTTTCTAATGCACGTCCACCATCATGATATGCTTCTGTAAAAAATAAATAAACATCATTACCAACTGAAGTTATTCCTAATAATCCGTGTTCGCCATAGTTACTTACTTCAACATCTAATACTGGAGAATCTAAAAGATTATTATTTTTTACATGTCTTACAGTTCCTGTATTTTTTTCTAAAATTAAAAGATCATTTCCAATGAATTCCATATTTACAGGAACAAACAAGTCAGTAACAAATTCTTCAATTTTAAAATTAGAATCTAAAACAACGGGCATTGTACTATAATCAATAATTTTTGGATTTTCAGAAAATTCTACGTCACCAACCAAAACATAACCATTCATCCAAGGATGTAGTGTACAAAAATATCCAAAATTTCCTTCTGAGTTAAATTTGAAAGAGAAAGATTCAGTCATCTTTAGAAATCCACTATCAAACATGGTTGTTTGACCAGAATTTTGATCACCACTTACAACAACGTGTATAGCATCGTCATTATTTTGCCAAGTGACAGTGTCACCAACTGAAATTTTTATCAGATAAGGTTCAAAACAGGAATTATCTAATTCACAACCGAGATTATAGGAACCTTTTGTATTAAAAACAAGAAATTCTGAACTTGCAGAAATATCTGAAATATAATAAACAGAAGATAACATGAATCCAAGAAAAATTAATAAGAAAAAATGCCTCATATTGTAAAAAACCAATTTTACTTTAATAAATAATTCAAATAAATCGAAGATAAGACTCGAAAATATCGTTGAAATGTCGTAAAAATTTCGAATAAATGGAAAAACTTTGAGTAGTATATTTTATAGGCTAAAATCCTAAAATCAATCAAAAGGTTAAAAATTGAAAATAATCATAGGAATTCCAGCATTTAATGAAGAAAAGAATATTGCGTCAATAATAACAAAATTAGTAGATGTTGCAGATTCAGTGATTGTATGTAACGATGGATCAACTGATTTGACATCAAAAATTGCTGAGAAGATGGGAGTAGATGTAATAAATCATGAAAAAAATTTAGGGTATGGAGGTGCAATACGAAGTATTTTTTTGAAAGCAAAAGAAATGGATGGAGATGTCTTAGTAACATTTGATGCAGACGGACAACATAGAGTTGAAGATATCAATAATGTAATAAAACCAATAATTGATCAAGAAGCTGATTTAGTGATAGGTTCGAGATTTTTAGATGATAGTGAAAAAGAGATTCCACAATATAGAAAAGTTGGAATTAAAGTAATTACTAAAATTACAAATGCAAGTTTAAAGGAAAAATTAACAGATTCACAAAGTGGTTTTAGAGCATATTCAAAAAAAGTTGTAAATGAACTAAATCCATCAGAATTAGGAATGGGTATATCAACTGAAATTTTAATAAAATCAAGTAGCAAAAATTTTAAAATTGTTGAAGTACCAATAAAAATTTTATATTCTGGGAATACATCAACACATAATCCAGTTTCTCATGGTTCTTCAGTAATTCTTAGTACAATAAAGTATACATCAATTGAACATCCTTTGAAGTTTTATGGTATACCTTCAATGATATTTTTTGTAATAGGTTTATCTTTTACGTATGCTGCTACACAATATTATGCAGAGATTGGAAGATTAAATACTAATTTGACTATTGTAGCTGCAGGTACTGTTTTAATTGCAGTTGTATTATTAATTACAAGTATTTTATTATATAGTCTAGTGAGCGTAGTAAGAGAAAATAATTCTAATTAAATTTTGAAGAATCTTGAAAAATATTTGGAAAAATTTATTCAAAAAGATTGAAACTCAGAAGGGTTTAATGTCAATAGGAATTGGAGATGTTTTAGGAACAGGCATATCCGCATTTTTTTGGTTTTACATAGCAGCAATTTTAACACCAGAATCTTACGGAGAAATTCATTACCTCATCAGTATTGCAGGAATTGCACAATTATTTTCACTGATAGGAAGTTCATCTGTCCTAACAGTCTATTCAGCAAAAAATCTCAATATACAGTCCACAATGTATGTTTTATCAATAATTCCAACAATTATTTCCTCAATAATCATCTATATTTTACTTCAAAGGTTAGACGTAAGCGCATTACTTTTTGGATATATAATATTTGAATCTGTGAATTCTGTATTATTAGGCAGGAGATTATTTGATAAATATTCAAAACTCGTAGTGTTACAAAAAGTCTTAACATTATCATTAGGAGTTGGATTTTATTTTATGTTTGGTCCAGAAGGAATATTATTTGGATTAGCTAGTAGTTTTATTCCATACATCTACTTTTTTGTAAAAGAATTTAGAATAAATAAAATAAATTTTTCATTACTCAAAACAAGAAGTGGATTCATTTCAAATAATTATTTTAACACATTGGCGGGAGGATTTGGCGGACAAATTGACAAATTAATCATAGCACCCATCCTGGGATTTGCGTTATTAGGAAATTATTCTCTAGCATTGCAATTTATTTCTGTAATGATGATATTTTCATCAATAGTATTCAAATTTGTTTTACCATTAGATTCTGCAGGAAAAGATACAAAAAAAATAAAAAGATATACAGTAATTCTTTCATTAATTATAACTATTTTAGGAATAGTTTTAGCACCAGTTGTAATTCCTAATTTCTTTCCAGAATATATTGAAACTATAATAGCGGTACAAATTTTAAGTGTAAGCGTATTTTTCGGGAATTTAATATTAATTTTTTCATCAAAATTACTATCTCAAGAAAAAAGTAAATCAATATTAATTGCAAATATAATTTCAGTAGGAATTATAATCATAGGGTTCATTTTATTAGGACCAATTTTAGGAATTGTTGGACTTGCAGTAATACATGTAATTGCAATTGCAGTAGAATCAATAATTTTGATACTCAGTACAAAAAAATGGAATAATGATGAACAAAAATAATAAAACACAATATGAAAAAGTAATCGAACAAGGAAAGAATCCTATTTTATTTTTGGCATTGATAGCCGGATTAGGTCTTATAATTAGATTGTATTTAATTCCATTCGATTTGGTATTAAATAATGATGCTACAACATATTTTTGGTATGCTAATGATGTTTCAATTCTAGGAAAATTACCAACAGAAATTTCACCAAATATAGATACACAATTTCCAAATAATGGTTGGCCGGTTTTTGTATCATTATTTTTTTCTTTAATTGATTCAACAAATTTTTTAGATTACATGAATATGCAAAGAATAATCAGTGTTTTAATTTCCGTATTAACAATAATTCCAATTTATTATTTGGGACGGAAATTTTTTAATAAATCCTATTCTATTGTTGTGGCAGCATTATTTTGTTTTGAACCAAGATTAATTGAAAATTCATTATTAGGCGTAACTGAGCCGATTTATTTGTTATTAGGAGTTCTAACATTAGTTCTTTTTCTGAATAAAAATAATAAGATCATATTAATCTCATTTGCAACTGCGGCATTATTCTCTCTAATCAGATATGAAGGTTTGTTAATAATAATCCCAATGACAATAATGTATTTTGTCAGATTTCATAAAAATAAAAAACAAATTATGACATATATTTTTGCAATTGGAATTTTTATAATAATATTATTACCAATGGGAATACTACGTACAGAATCAACAGGAGATAATGGACTAACAAGTCACATAGTTGCAGGAGGTGCATATTATTCTGGAATGGTAGAAGATGAGGGAAATTCTATGATTTTAGAGTTTTTATCTAAAGGAGTAGTATTTTTATCTAAATATTTTTTATTGATTTCAATACCATTATTTCTAATTTGTTTACCGTATGGAATTTTTAATTTAATTAAAAAAAGAGATGAAAAAAAATGGACATTAATTTTATTTGGAATAATCTTTTTAATTCCTGCATTTTATGCTTATTCCAGAGGTTTTCAAGATACAAGATACCTCTACATTTTCTTTCCAATATTAACTATAATTTCAATATACTTTATACAATTTATTGAACAACGAATAAAGAATAAAAAATTATTTTTTATTGGAATTGTAAGTTTAATAATTATTATCTCATGTGTTTTCATTAATTTTACTATTACCGATTATGAAATGGAAAAAGAAAACTATGAAATTTCAGTGGAAATAAATAAAATTGCAACCAGTGTAAATAGAGATTATCAATCATTGCATAATCTAAAGTGGGCAGATTCAGATGTTTTAGAAAAATTTCCAATATTAAGTACAGATGTTAAACAAAAAGACAGAGTTAAAATTATTTTAATAGGTAATACATCTGCTAATGAATTTGATGAAATGAAAGATTATTTTAATTTTGCAGAAAAACAAGGTCTGACTCATTTGGTATTAGATAATGATAATGTTAATAATTCTTATTTGAAAGAAATTTTTCAAAATGAAGAAAAATATCCATTTTTAAATAAAGTTTATGATTCTTCTGAATTTGGATATAAAGTACATATTAAAATTTTTGAAATAGATTATAATTTATTATAAAAATAATATTAAATTTAATATTTAAAATCTAAAATAAATGAAATCCTGCGGATTTGTGTCATAAAAGAAGATTATACTTGTCATTGTCAATATAAGAAATATTATCCAATATGTTAATTTTAAATTAGAAATTTTATCAATTATGTTTTGATGTTTATATGAAATTATATGCATAACTACAAATAACATAATTAAAGCAAGTGGAAGCTTATGTTCTAAAACAAAACTAATTGAATTAGTCGAAGCGAAATCTAAAAATATGAATTTTTGAATTGAATATGATAACATTTCTAAATCATGTACTCTAAATGCTAAAAAGGATAGAAATATCAAATATTGAGTTGATAAAATAGAAATAATTTTTCCATATGGAGATTTTAAAAATGAATTTTTTCTAAGTGAAGGGAACTTACTTCTCAAATAGGTTTCAATTCCTACATATGCACCATGAATTATACCATAAATTATGAAATTAAGACCCGCACCATGCCAAATTCCAATAAGAAACATTGTAAAAAATAAGCTGAAAACAATACGAATTGTAGATCTTTTATTATTCATTACCAATGGAAAAAATACATAATCTTTTACCCAGGATGATAGACTGATGTGCCAACGTCTCCAGAATTCTGCAGGAGATGTAGCAAAGAATGGAAAATTGAAGTTTTTTGGAATTTTAAAACCTAAAATGAAAGCAGCACCTATAGCGATATCAGTATAACCAGAAAAATCACAATAAAGTTGAATTCCAAATGCAATGGTTCCAAGAATTATTGCAAATGAATCCAAACCTATTGGATTAAGAAAGATTTCATCAACAAAAGGCGCAATATTATCAGCAAAGAACATTTTTTTAAAAAAACCAAACGACATCAATGTTAATCCAAATTTAAGATTTGAATTTTGAATTAGTGATTGTTTAAGATTTTGTGTTTTTACTTGTACAAGTTTTTCTCTGATTTGAGGTAAAAAATTTGAAGCACGAAGTATGGGTCCTGCAACTAATTGAGGGAAAAATGCAACAAATAGAGCAAATTCTTTTAAAGATTTTGAAGGAGTTAGATTTCCACGATATATGTCAATAGTATAACTCAAAGTCTGAAAAGTATAAAATGAAATTCCCACAGGCAGAGCAATTTCAAGTAAAGGCATCTCATCGATTCCAATTAAATTAAAAATTTCATTAAATTGTGATATTCCAAAGTCAGTATATTTAAAAAATCCTAATAAACCTAAATTTCCAATTATACTTAAAAATAATAATTTCTTTTTCATAGATCTATTATCTGTCATCCATATTTTTTTTCCAACATAATAATCCAAAATTGTAGAGAAAATTAGTAATGTTATTAAGAAATTATTAGAGAAATAAAAAAAGAAATAACTAGCTGCGATTAAAAAAATATAATTAAAATTTCTATTTTTAATTATTACTATGAGAGATATTAAAAACGCAAAGAAAATTATGAAATCTATACTATTAAATAACATTTTAATTCAATTCATTAATAATAATTTTGTAAATATCATCAGAAAAAATATTAGATTTTGTATTAAATGCAACATGATTATGATCTTGCCAAATATCTAAATTTTCATAAGTTCTACTAAGATCATACATTTGAATATTAAATTTACTTTGAATTGTGTTTAACGAATTCTGAAATAATATTTTATCTTGTTCAGGAACCAAATCTAAAAAATATTCTTGTTGAGGTAAAATTATCATTACAAACTGAATTTTTTCATCTTGTGTTAATTTGATTATTTTTGTAAGATAGGCAATTTGTTCATTAGTAATAGATGGATCCTGATTAACTCTAGTTGCAACAAAAGATGAATTAATTTTTTGAAGAGTTTCATCAGAAGTAATTTGTGTTTGGTATTTGTCAAAATATGAAAAAGGTGCATTTTCTAATTGAAATCTATCTTTTTTTGATGGAAAAAGATCGGAGTCAGCAAAAGAATTACGAATAAAATTAAGTGTAGTTTCTTTTGGATTAATTTTTGAAAAAGGATCTTCATCGGTGAAAATGAGTTTTGATGGATTTAATTGTATTTCAGGAAGTGGTTGCGGATTTTTTTTTATGTTTTCCCACACATAACCATTAAGATCATAATAGGTAATACCATAGAAAATTATTTCTGGTTTAAGATCTAAAGTTTGATGAATGGATTGATATCTTAATTTAGGCGTATCTGCATTATATGCAAGATTATAAAATGCAAAATTTTCATCATTATTTTTTAATAAATTATCAATCATCGTGGAGTTTAATTGTGCAGTGCCACTACCACCCAACATCAAGAATTTTTTTGAATTAGTACCTAATTGTTCATTAAAAAAATCATGATCCTCAACATCAGATACTTTTTGAGGAGGAAAATTTTCTTGAAATATATAAAAAAATGCGATAGAAATAGAAAATGCAAAGAAAACAGATAGCAGAATTTTGTTCATACTTTAAAAGGAGTTTTTTGGCATTACCCTATAAAATATACTATCAATAAATATATTTTTTAAGTGTGATTATCTTTTAGATTTTTTTCATATAATTCATGATATTTCTTATAATCGATTTCAAATATCTTAATTTTTATTTTTTGAAAATTTAATTCATCTGAATCAAATATTTTTTCCAAATATGGATAGTTTTTTTCATTGAGATAAACATCGTTTAAGAAATGATTGAAGCCATTATCATTTGCATAAATAGGAATATATTTTAGATCAAAAGTTTCGCCAGCATCTATTAAGTTAGTTAATGAGTTTGCAGATATGTATATAGAGTTTCGATTTTCAAAATTTTTTCTGAATTTATCCATACCAGTAGAAATTTTATATTCATGGAAATTATTTGGTGGCGATGTAATTAATTGGTAATTAAAATAATCCATATTTGAACTAAAATCTCTTAAGAAATTACCATTAAGATTTTCTAGTACAAATTCAGACATCAATCGTTTTTCATTTTCAAGTTCATTGTTAGGTTTTTCATAACCAAATATAATAAACAAAGTTGAAAGAATTAAAACAAGTAATAATGTCGATACTAAGAAAATATCTTTTTGTTTTCTTGAAAATGAAAATGTGTTAAGTCCGTATTCAACAACTCTTTGAATTGGAATTGTGGAAAAAATTATGAGATATGGAAATAAATAAAATAAATATCTCCGTTCTTCTACTATAGAAAGTGTAAGTATCATAGATCCTAATGCTAATAAAATAAAAATCCAATTTGATTTGATATATTGTGAATCTTGATCAAATGCTCTAAATGAAAAAAATATTCCAAAAGGAATTAAAATCATCAAATATGGAAACGAAATTTTACTTAACAAAATTATAATATTATAAATTCCTTGTAAAAAGAAATTTTCAACAAAAGAAAACATATCATTGTTTTGAATATATTCAAATGCAGATGAATTATTGAATTTTGTATTTTCACCTAATAAGTCCTCATAACTTCCAGCAAACATTACATCACCATAATAAGAATAAAATGGATCATCAAATTGCTCATATTTTTGAATGAGCATTGGAGATACGATAAGTATGAGTAAAACAAATCCAATTAAGAAATTTCGAATTTTATTTTTTTTATGTCTAAAAGTTACAAAATAGATTATGCCAATTATGATAAATATAAAAAATCCATCAAGTTTTAACCACCAAGAGAATCCAGCAAATATCAAGCTAGGTATAATGAATTTTGTATTTTTATTTAAAATAAAATAGAAAGAAACTAGTACAACTAGGAGAAATATCGGTTCTGATAAACCAAATCCAGAATTATAGATTAAATGAGGTTCAAATGCTAAGAGTGATGCACAAACTATAGAATATCGTTGATCAAAAAACTTTCTAGCAACTAAGTAAATTAGTGGAATTGTTACTGTAGAAACAGAAATACTTAGAATTCTAATAACATTTGAATAAACATAGAAATTTTCACTTTCAAATAAGCTATAAAATAGACTAACAAATAGAGGCCAACCCGATGTACGATGAGTGGATTGAGTGAAGTCACCATTTTGAAAAGATAAAGACATTAACAAATAATCAAGATTATCCGATGTTACAGGAATTGTGAAATCTACTAAATATAATTTTAAGAGTAATGAAACTATTGCAATTCCAAAAATGTATAGAAATATGGTATTTTTTTTAATTGTAGTTTTTACTTCATTCATATCATTAGGATTTTTTACAGTAACCAATCATTGAAAAGAAAAATGATGACCATAAACGTCTTACTGTTATATTTTTACATCCTGCATTTTCCATCATTGAATATAATTCATTTTTATGAAGAAAGTCTTGATCAGTATACGGCCAATGTTTATCAATTAAATTAAATAATTTAAAAAATTTATAGACTAAAAAAAGTGGCGAAAAATATGCTGGAACTAAAACTACTAATGTTCCATCTTTTTTTAGAACTCTCATCATTTCTTTGACACCTGTTGATGCGTCCATTTTAGCTAATCTAAAATGTTCCATTACTCCTTGATTAAATACAATGTCAAATTGTTCATCTTTAATTGGCATATGAAAAAGATCACCTAACGTAAATTTTGCATTTAATGAAAGAGATTTGAATAAATCAATTCCTTTTTTTAATGCATTTTGAGATAAATCCATTGAAGTTATATCAAAGCCTTTTTTTGCAAATTTTGCGCATGCCATTCCTCCTCCAGATCCCGGTTCAAAAATATGCCCTGTTTTTATTCCTGCCGCAGATAATATAGCTTTTGTAAATGCATCTGAAAAGTACGTGTTTATTGCAAACTCTTCAATCTTAGAAAATAATGATCTTTTTTCTGGATCATACAGTGCATCCCATTTAGTTTCTTCCATTTTCTACCATTTCCATTTTATAAATTCCTTAATAATTTGATAACTAAGTTGAGCTCCGGTAGTTAGGGGCCTCATCTTACGTTCTCCTCCAATTCTTTTAGGCTCTCTACCTTCAATTTGGTATATTGGGATTTTTAATTTTGCTAATCTAATACATGTTTGTTGTTCAATATTCAGATACTGTGCATCTGTTTTTAGACTATCCCAAAGACTTCTTCTGATTATTCTAAAACCATTTAAGGCATCACTGTAGTTTCCTCCAAAGAATGTATTTACCAAGAAAGTAAACATATTATTACCAAATCTATCTAGCCAATTAGCATCATCACTAATTGAATTTTTTCCAAATCGTGAAATATGAACTACATCATGACCTTCTTTTGTTTTTTCTATTAATCTAGGTATATCATCTGGAACATCGTTTCCATCTGGGCTAAAAAACATTACAAAATCTGAGTCCGTGGCATCAGTTCCAACACGGCAGGCATTACCTTCTCCTTTATTTTTTTGATGTATTACTTCAAATCCTAATTCTTTAGCTTTTTCTACAGTTCCATCTTTAGAACCTCCATCAACAAAAATTATCTTGTCAGCCCATTCCTTTTTTACCTGAGGCATTATCACAGTTACTGCCTCAATTTCATCTAATGTTAAAACAAAAACTATGATATACATATTGTAACAAAAATCATCGCTTATTTAGCAATTATAATAATTACTCCGTTATTGTCTTAAACCCCAAAAAATATTTAGAAATATGCAAATATTTGAGCTGGATATCGATATTAAGCGACGTCTTAGAGAGTCAGGTATCACAAAAATCATGAAAAGTATTGAATCATGTGATTGGGTTGTAGTTGAAGAAAAAGATGGCAAAATAATTGGTGCTGCCGGATTAGGCGGATTATTTCATGTATCGGGGATACAAATTTTACAAAATTATGTTGGAAAGGGATTAGGCAAAATTTTACAAAATGAATTAATTCAAGAATCAAAAAGAAGAAACTACTCATTTATCACCGTGTTCAATGATCCTAGAAATATACCTAGTACAAAACTTCATGATTCACTAGGTTATCAAACAATTTTTAGAATTCATTATTCAGAAGAAATTGTGAATGACGTAAAAGCAATAATTTTTAAAAAACAAGGTAAGATTATAATAAATTTTTTAAAACTTTTTAATTCAAAATATGGAATGTTGTTTTTAGGAATTATATTGAAAGTTCTAAAATCTATATTTCCTAGTTTGATTATATATAATGAAGATGATCTGAAATCACCTGATATAGGATGTATGTTAAGAAAATTTGAAAAGATCTAATCTTTATAATATGATGCAGTAATTTCTAATCCCTGATCTAATGTGTACTTTGGTTTCCATTTCAAAAGTTTTTTTGCTTTGGTATTATCAACTTCCAATTTAGGTATTTCAAGTGAACGTTTAGGGAAACTATTCCATTGAATTTTTCCTTTGTATCCAGTAATTTTTCTAATTTTTTCAGCTAATTGTTTTATAGAAAGAGATTTTCCAGTACCAATGTTTATTGATTCACCTAAGATTTTTTTGTTATTACTCTCGGCTGCTAACACATATGCAGAAAGTAAATCAGGTTCAAAAACAAAATCACGATAAGGTGTAGGATCACCCAATTTTACAGGAGATTTACCTTTAAGCATTTGATAGATGATACTTTCAATTACGAATTGATGATTGTATCTTCGTCCATAAGAATTTGCATTTCGGAACATAATAGAAGGAAAACCATAAGCATCATACAGATATTTGAGATGTTTTTCAGTAGCAATTTTTGCAACAGCATAAGGACTTGCTGCATGTAATTCGGCAGTTTCTTTTGATGGAAATTTAGATTGTATGCCATATTCTTCAACGGAACCTGAAAAAATAAATCGTTTAAGTTTTGGAACTGCACGTCTAGCAGCTTCAGCCATATTAACAGCACCTAGAAAATTTACATTAAAAACTTCAGTAGTATGTGTAAAACTATATGCAACAGAAGTCTGAGCTGCTAAATGAATTATAACATCCGGTTTAAAACTAGTTAGAACATCATGGATGTTAAGATAATCTGTCAAATCACCATAATAATATGAAACACCACTTTGTTTTTCACCACGTATCATTGATTCAGTATTTGATGCGATAGGTCTATCAGATGTAGCAACATTTCTGGCAAGAGTTCCGAGTTTATGACCTTTTTTTAACAATATTTGACCAAGTTCATGGCCAAGAAATCCAGTCATTCCAGTTACAAAAATTCTCATATGCCAACAAACTTTTTGCCACTTTATAGGTTTTCGTCAAAATTGTAACTAGGTAATACGTTAATTCTTTCAGTCAATTTAGACATATTTGAAAATTCTGAATCTCTAGGATCAATTTTACCAGATTTTATGTCATTCAAAATTTCAATAACAGAGTCTTTAACAGTATGATTAGGTTCAAAATTTAAAGAATTTTTAATTTTTTCAAAAGAAACTTTGTAATTTCTAGGATCCTTTTTTGATTTAATTATTTCAATTTCAACATCAGTAATGAATTCCTTAATAATTTCAGCTAGATTGATCTTAGTATAATTTTCTTTATCATCACCAACATTGTATATTTGTCCAGAAATTAATTTAGATGGTGCGTTTATGGCAGAAATACATGCATCAGCCATATCTTCAACATGTACAAGTGGTCTCCAAAAATCAGCACCAAATATTGAAATTTTTTTATCTACAATTGCATCACGGATAAATTCTTGGACCAGTAAATCAAAACGCATACGAGGGGATAATCCGTGTGCAGTAGCAAATCTAAGAATACATGTTTCAAAAACATCATTATTTTTATCTAAAATAAATTTTTCAGAATTCACCTTACATTCTGAATATAATGATAAGGGCATTACGGTAGATGATTCATTTACAATGTCTTCACTAGAACCATAATTGCTGCAAGTTGATGCAAAAATGAATCTTTTGACATTTTGATTTTTGCAAATATTAACAAGATTTTTTGTTGCAAATTCATTAATTTGTTTTGCTGCATCAGGAATTTTTTTACAAAGTGGTTCACCAACAATAGCTGCAAGATGAATAACACAATCTATATTTTTAATAATAGATGAAATTTTTTCCGTATCACGAATATCTAAATTAAAAAATTCAATTTTTTTCTCATTTATCAAAGATGATATTCCATCATTTCCAAAAACTAACGAATCAATAACTTTTACATTATAACCAAGACTAACGAGTTTCTTTACTAAAACACTACCAACATATCCAGCACCACCAGTAATCAATATAGAATTAAGTGGAGACATGATGAATTTCTAAGTCATGTTTATTTATCGTTTTTTAGGAAAAAGTACGTAAAATGAAAAAAATCTATCAAATTCAACCATCAATGGACAAATCAGAAAAAAAAGAGCTAATATCAGTAATAGATTCAGGATGGTTTACAGAAGCAAAAAAAACAAAAGAATTTGAAAAAATGTTTGCAGAATATACAAATTGTAAATATGCTTGTGCAGTAACTAGTGGCACAGCAGGATTGTATTTAGGATTAAATGCATTAGGAATTCAAAAAAATGATGAAGTTATTGTTCCAGATTTAACTTTTGTAGCATCACCTAATTCAATACAAGCAAATGGTGCAAAACCTGTTTTAGCAGATATAGATCCTAATACATTCAATTTAGATACAGACATTCTTGAAAAAAAGATAACAAAAAAAACAAAAGCAATTATGACAGTGAATTTTAATGGCCGAACTACGAATATGAAAATTTTAAAAGAGATTGCACAAAAAAATAATCTAAAATTAATAGAAGATGCTGCACATTCTCTTGGAAGTTATTATAACAAAAAGCACCAGGGAACTTTAGGAGATATAGGAGTTTTTTCATTCAGTACTCCAAAAATAATCTCTACTGGGCAAGGAGGAATGATAATCACCAATAATAAAAAACTATACGAGAGATGTATGGAATTGAAAGATTTTGGACGTAGTATGGGTGTGAAAAAGAAAATGATGTCTTCATTTGAGCATAAAACAATTGGATATAATTTCAAATTTACTGAATTTCAAGCTGCAGTAGGTATTTCCCAAATGAAAAAACTTTCAAAACGAATTAAAATTAAAAAAAATATGTTTTCGTTGTACCATGAATTATTAAATAAAATATCAGGAATTGAATTTATTGAAACAGATTTAGATAAAATTACACCATGGATGATAGATATTGTTTTGAAAAATAAGAAAAAGAAAATTGGATTAATTAATTTTTTAGAAAAAAATATGATCGAAACTAGAATTTTTTATCCACCAATTCATAAACTTACACCATATCGTGAAAAAAATAAAAAATATCCAATCACCACAGATATTTCAGATAGAGGATTGTGGCTTCCTTCTTCAGTTAATTTAAAACATGAAGAAATAGATTTTATATCAAAAAAAATTAGAGAATTTTTTAAGTGATAATTAATGAGGGTTTTAAAAAAAATAATCCCAATTATTGTTATAGTCATAATAATTTATGCAAGTTTTTTGCTTTTATCAGATATTAATAAAATTTCTGAAAAGATAATTAATTTTAAAATTGAACTCATACCAATAATTATAACTTTAGTCATCGCAAGTTGGATTATAGTATACATACGATGGAATATTTTATTAAAAATTATTGAAATAAAAATACCACATAGAATTAATTTTCAGATATTTTTAGCTGGAGGGGCATTAGGCATTACACCTGGAAAAATTGGAGAGTTATACAAATCTCAGATTTTAAAAGACAAATTTGATATTCCACGCTCAAAAACTGCTCCATTATTTATTGTAGAAAAATTTTTTGATGTTACAGGCGCACTAATTGTTACCAGTTTTGGGATATGGTTCATTCCAGAATTAGGATATTTGTCAATTTTAGGAATAATTGGATTATTTTTTATATATAGAATTTTAATTTCAAAAAAATTATTTAATAAAATGTTAGTATTTTTTAATAAAATCAAATATTTTAGAAAATTTCTTGAACCACTAGCATCATCACATGAAATTTTAACTCAAATTCTTCAAAATAAAAAAATGATTTTGGTGTCTTCATTATCAATATTTTATTGGCTAGTAATCGGAGTTGCAGCATATTTTATTCTTCAGGGTTTTGGTATAACAACAATTGAATTAATTAATGTTATATCGACTTATTCAAGTTCATTATTAATCGGGGCCATATCATTTATTCCAGGTGGCATTGCAGTTGCAGAAGGAAGTTTAGTAGGATTATTCTCTATACAAGGAATAAATCTAGCAGAAGCCATGGTGATAGTTGTAATTATACGATTATTCACATTATGGTTTTCAACAATTGCAGGCTTTATTGCATTGAAAACAAGCAATAGTTTTTAGTTAAAATTAATATATTTACAAACTAATAATGATGTATTTCTAAAATATGATTCAATATTTAGCTCTTGTATAATTTGAAAATCATGTGCTAAATTTTTAAAATTTTCATCAAAATTTATTGAAGATTTTAAAAGTGTGATAAGCAAATAGCCATCACTAGTTAAAAATGAATTTTTGATATTCTGAATTAACTTGTTTGAATATTCATAATTTTCAATGTAAACAACAGAAAATTTTTGTGTAATTTCATTAAAATTATTTACTTGAAATAAATTTTCTTCTTGAAATATAGCTGATGATTTTTTTGTTAAACAAAAAATCTTCTGTTTATTTTCAACAAGATCTAATAGATTTAGGTATGAAATAGGTTCAAAATCACCTATACATAATAACGATGAATTTCTATTTATTGGAATTAATTCTAATCCACAAACAATTGATGCCGAAAGAGTATTTTTAAATGGATCCCATATTCGAAATGAATTTTTATCATAATTGAATTTTTTAGTATACGGCGTATTATCTTTTGAAAGTTTGCAATTAATAATTTTATTAAATTTATTCATTATTTATCCCAAGTAAATTTTTTTCCAATTAAATTATACAATTTTTCATTGTGAGGTTTATAGTAATCAATTAAAAAATCTCGAGTTTTTTCTTTCATAGGTGGATAGGTACCTTTTCCAATTCCAATATTTTTTCGATTTTCCTTTTTTAATTTAATTTCAGATAAATTAAAAAAAACAAAAAGTGAATTCATTATTTCATCATAATTTTGATCAAGATCCTCAGTTGCAAAATGCATGAATTGATTTTTTTTAAAATCATTAAACCAATTCTGCAAATTTGAGGCATAATGACCATGTCGTAAATATGAAAATTGCAAGAAATTAACTGAATTCACATTGTTAATTGCCGATTCAGGATTATCATTAATTAAATTAATTCTTTCAATTTCAGATTTAATTGTAGCATCAAAACTTGAGTGTTCCCATCCTAATTTTGAAGAATGATTATATGCAGAATATGCACGATCCACAGGATTTCTGAAAAAATTAATGAGTTTTACATGCGGCAATGTTTTTTTAATTCGTTGTGGTGCTAAAGGATGATTTAGATAAGTTCCAGACGCTTCACCTATGATTTTATATTTTGAGAATTTTGACGGGAAATGTGATTTGTACCAAGATAATGATTTGTAATCAAACGTAGAATCAAAATAGTAGACTCCAACATTATGTTTTGTTCCAGCTTTGATATCAGGATGTTGATTCAAATATGATAATACACTGTGTTTCCCAGCTTTACTAGTTCCAATTATCAAAAAATGTGGTAAATGTCGAAAAGAACTCGTTAAAAATCTAAATGTATAATCCGGAGAAAATCTATACGGATTAAGTTTAGGATGAGTTAATAGTAAATTTCGTGCATATGATTTTAAACTCATGAAATTTTCTCATTTTTGATATATATCAAAGTCACTATAAAATTCAAATTAAGTTTCACATAAAATTGGAATAATTATGTAACAAGAGATATAAAATTTTAAAAAATAACAAACCCAAATGACAATAAAAGTTCTAGCGATAGGTGATGTGGGAAATGTGATTAGGACTATCCAAAAATATACTAAAAAATCAAAAATTCACCTCATAAATTATCCTAGAGATGGTTCAGCAAAATTTACCAATCCTGAAAATATAGAATCATTCAAAACATGGAAAGTAAAAGAACATGTTAAAAAAATTAATGAAATTAAAAATGATTATGATATTTGTATTTCGATGGCAACAGAAAGAACTGCATATTTAGCAGATTTAAATTACATATCATATTATGTTGGAGGAGATATAGAAGCTCCTAGATTTATAAAAAATTCAAAAGATGCTGCAGCAGAAGGAAATGAGAATATACATTCAAGAAACATTTTTGAAAGAAAATTTTATTGGAATGCATTCAAAAATGCTATTGTGCATATTGCAGGGGTGTGGCAGTTTTCTGAATTAGAAAAATATACTAAAAATGGAATAAGAAATGTTATGTTACCAATAGATATTGAAGAGTTTAATCCAAACATAAAACCAATTGAAAGAAAGAAAACAAAATTTACATTTTTTTGTCCAATGCGAATGGAAAAATTTAAAGGTACAGATATTTTATGGGAAGCATTAAAATTTTGTAAATCAGATTTTGAAATTTTAAGTGTAGAATGGTTTGGAGAAAGAACCCAAGAAGAAAGAGATTTTAAAATGAAATTGATAAAAAATAAACCTAAACAAATAACATTTTTACCTTTAATCAATAGATCAGAGATTGCAAAATATTATACATTTGCAGATGGAGTTATAGCAAATTTATTTTTTGGATCATTCGAATTAGTAGGCTTAGAAAGTGTTATGTGTGGAACTCCAGTTATTCAATATACAGATAAGAAAAAAGATATTATTATAGATGATAAAAAATTAGAATCACCATTCCAACCATTTTCTAACGAACCAAAAGAAATTGCAAAAATAATTGATAAAATAGTTGAATCAAAAGAATTTAGAGAAGAATTATTTTTACAAGAATATGAGTTTGTAAATAAAATTGCAAATCCAATTAAATGTGCAGAATGGTGGGATAATATGTTTGAAAATGTGTTTGAGAAATATGGTACAATTCATAGAAAGTCATCACCCATCAGTATCAAATTAAGAATGATAGGATTCCTATTTGGAAATCGTTTGTATATTTCTAAGATTAAAAATTTGATTTTAAAGAGAGATAATGTGTATGAGGGACAAACACTCTACAATTCAGGATAGAAAAGTATCTAATTGTTTATAACCTAAATCGATAGATTTTAGAATATGGCAGGGGCAAAAAATTCAAATTTTGCAGAAAAGCTAACCCCATATTTACAACAGAAACTTGTTGAGACCAGTGAAAAATATGGCATAAATTCTGAAGAATACAAAGCATTTGAGAGACAATATCTAAAATCAGAAGATGAAGATCAAGTAAATCATGAAGATCGCCTAAGACATTATCAATCAGAAGTTCATGTTCATTATGAAGGAAAAGCATTACGAGGAGTTGAAAGATTATATCGCAGAACGATTCTTTTGGAACCCACTATGGTATGTGCTGCACACTGCAGATGGTGTTTAAGAGGTCAATATCCTCAATTTGGATTAACAGAATCAGAGATTACTAATTTTGCAAGATATACAGGTAGTGATGATGTAAAAGAGGATCTCAAAGAAGTTTTGATTACGGGAGGAGATCCATTGATGGTTCCAAAGAGATTAAAATTTATTTTTTCTCAAATCAATAAATTTGCTCCAAATATAGAAATCATACGTATTGGTACAAGGTTACCAGTTCAAGACCCTGCAAAAATAAATGATGAATTGATTGATATATTAAAAACAGCTGACCCTGTAAAATTGGAAATTGGAACAAACATTAATCATCCATCAGAATTAACTGTTGAATCTAAAAAAGCATATTCAGATATTTACAAAGCAGCCTTCAAAATTTATGATCAGTCAGTACTTCTAAAAGGAGTTAACGATAATGTTGAAATACTTAATGAACTGTACGATGGGTTTAGATATTTAGGAATAGAATCTCATTATCTTTTTCATTGTATACCAATGCAAGGAATGGAACATCATAGAACATCAGTTCAAAAGGGTTTGGAGATTGCCTCTCAAATAATG
>MDSW01001337.1_pt1 | contig 24762 bp, 16 predicted proteins | sample 811171 | NCBI WGS metagenome assembly MDSW01 (sample SAMN05326641, study PRJNA326480) | marine metagenome | isolation source: seawater | place: Atlantic Ocean: North West | collected 2012 | reverse complement strand
TATCCTCGCGTCCTTCCCGCGCGGTCGAGAGACCCGGAGAGACGGCGTCGCGGCCGCGACGCGCGCGCGATCGCGCGCCCAGATCGACAAGATCGCGCGATCGATCGCATCGTCGACGTCACGAACGCAACTCGAATCATCGATCGTCCCCTCCGACGAATCCTGACCTCCTCCTCCCCCACCCCTCTAAAAAAAACCCCCGTGGCGTCATCCTCGACAGCGTGACCACCCCCAAGTCCCGCGGCAGCCTCCAGGTCGTCGCCAGCGTCACGAAGAAGCCGGACCTCTCCGACCCCGTCCTTCGCGCGAAGCTCGCGAAGGGCATGGGCCACAACTACTACGGCGAGCCCGCGTGGCCCAACGACCTTCTCTACATCTTCCCGGTCGTCATCCTCGGCACGATCGCGCTGTCCATCGGCCTCGCGGTGATGGAGCCCACGATGCTCGGCGAGCCCGCGGACCCGTTCGCGACCCCGCTCGAGATTCTCCCGGAGTGGTACTTCTTCCCGACGTTCAACGCGCTTCGCGTGATCCCGAACAAGCTCCTCGGCGTGCTCTCCATGGCCGCGGTGCCCGTCGGCCTCATCACCGTGCCGTTCCTCGAGTCGATCAACAAGTTCCAGAACCCGTTCCGCCGCCCGGTGGCGACGTCCGTGTTCCTCATCGGCACGTTCTACGCGATCTGGATGGGTATCGGCGCGACCATGCCGATCGACAAGGCGATCTCCCTCGGCGTCTTCTAAATGTTTTGCCACGGATTTTGGACGCCGGCGGGGAGAAAGCGAAACCCCGACGGCGTTGTATGTGGGTGTGGGGAGTTGAATCGTTGAGAAGGAACGAGCGATCGCGGAGGTGAGATGGAGTCGGACTCTTAGAGTGATGGCTGTGTAGACGTCCGCGGCCGAGGTCGGTCTTTTTAACGCCAGGCTCAAACTGATTTTCTAACTGAGCGATCCGTTCTGTTCCCGACGCGACCGCTGGCCTTCCCGAGGCGGGCCGGTTTTCGCCGCGACCGTCCGCTCCCCGCGCTCCACTCTCCTCGCGCTCCCGCGCGCGCGCGACCGAGCATGCGCGACCTCGCGTCGCCCCCCTCGAGCCCGCTCCCCGTCTCCGCGCGCGCCCAGCCCGCGTCGACGAACGCCGCCGCCGCCGCGCGCGCCGGCGGCCTCGTCACCCGCCGCGCCACGCGGCGACGCGACGGCCAACTCTCCGTCCTCACCTGGAACGTCCAGCTCCTCCCCGGCAAACTCCCCGGGCAGGCGGGCACCGCGAAGCACCTGCTGATACGCGCGGCGAGCATCGCGCGGCAGATCAACGCGCTCGCGAGCGACGTGGACGTGATCGCGCTGCAGGAGGCGTGGCACGCGCCGTCGAGGGAGGTGATACTCGAGACGACGCGTCGGTTTTTTCCGCACGCGCACGCTCCCGACGACGCGCGCTGCGGTCTCGTGCTGCTGTCCGCGCGCGAATTTCCGCACGCGCGCGCGACGTTCGCGCCGTTCAAGGCGAAGAGTGGGATCGAGGGGTGGTGGTTCGATAAGGGCGTGACCGCGACGACGCTGGAGACGCGAGGCGGGAAGCGCGTCGTCGTGCTGAACGCGCACCTGCAGAGCGATTTTTGGCAGCCGCGCGCGGAGACTCGCGCGAAGCAGTTCCCGGAGATCGTGGACGCCCTCGCCGACGCGGTGCGCGCGGGCGGCGGAGAAGACGGCGTGGACGCCGCGCTGCTGTGCGGGGATCTGAACGTCGCCGCGGGCTCGGAGGAGTACCGCGCGATGATGAAAGCGCTGAGCGGCGGACGGGAACGCGGCGCCGCAGATCTGTTCGAACGCCGCCGCGGCCGCGGACGCGACGGCGACCGCGACCGCGACGCGGACGCGCACGAGCGCGAGCGGCACACGTTCCCGATCGCGCGGTGGAAGCACAGGCGGTGGTGGCAGCGCGGGAGCGGGAAGAAGAGCGCGTACGTCCGCGAGACGCCGGTGAAGCGTCTGGACTACGTCGTCGACCTCACGCGCCTCGTCCGCGGCGGCGGCGGCGGCGGCGGCGGCGGCGGAGGCGGCGGCGGCGAGGACGAAGATGAGGAAGAAGAGAGAGGACGAGGACGCGCGGAGGTGATCGACGGCATCGCGGATGATCGCGGCGCGCCGCTGAGCGATCACGCGTGCGTCATCGCGGTCGTGTCCGTGTGATCGTTCGATCGCTTTCGTTTCAGCGCGTCGGCGTCGTCGCCGTCGTCGTCTTTTTCTTCAGTTTGTTCTTCCTTCCAGTCGCGCGCGTCGCGCGCCGAGTACGCGTACTCGTATTCGTCCGTCCGTCTCTGTGTTCTCCTCTCGTCCCCGCAGCCAGCTCACGCCGCGCCGCCGACGGCCGCCGCCGCGACCCCCGGCCCGTGCTTCTCCAGCGGCATCGACGCGGCGGCGATGTGGTACTTCTCCCCCGCGTGGTGCAACGCCGCGGCGTCCTTCACCGGCGCGTCCGAGAACTGCGAGACGCGCGTCACGAGGATCTGCGGGATCTGCTTCTTGCGGTACATGAACGCCTTCCCGGTGACGTACGCGTAGTTTCGACCGCCTCTGGAGTATCGTCGCTCGATCAGCGCTTTGATCTTCTCCGATTCCTCCGAGAACGCGTGATCGAGCCACAGGTTGAACGGGAAGGCCTTCGGCCCGGCGTGGATCACCGTGCCCGTCCTCGGGCGGTTCTGTTCGTCCGCGTACTCCACGTTCCGCATCACGCCGAGCATCAGGAACGCGTCCTTGGGCTGCAAGTCCACGAGCACGGTGATCGTCTCCCCGTCCACCGCGGCCTTGACGAGCTGCTCGTGGTGCACGCGCGGGACGAGGACGTGCCTCGCCACGCCCTCGCGTTGCCACCGCCTGAAATCCTCGACGATCCCCTCGCGCGTGCTCCACCACGGCAGCAGCTGCGTGTAGTTCCGCACGTAGTCGCTCACGGGGACGGACCTCTCGCCGACGGCGTTCATGATCCCCCACAGCCCGGTCTCATCGGACATGGCGTTTTGCTCCGCCTGAAGAAACTCCGCGTGGTACAGCCGGGAGCGGCCGTACTTGGTGAAGTACGGCGATCTCCCGGCGCGGACGACGGCGAGGGACAGGTTCTCTCCCACGGGGCGTCCGCCCACGTGCACGTACGCGAGCATCCTGCCGTAATTCTCCTCGTTGTGTCTGCGGCAGCCGATGATTGTCGGCTCCGTGGTGTCGAACTCGATGTCGCACGAGATGGGCGCGGAGGGTCGCGGTCGGCCGTCGTGTTTCACGCCGAGGTGTTCTTTCAGCCACGCGTCGGCTTCGCGGCCGCCGTAGGTGATGGGCTTGTAGTGCCTGGACGTGCCGCGCGGGATGCTGCTCTCCTCGGTGTCCACGCACATCAGGCGGACGGTGACTTCTTCCCAGTCCTGCGGGAGAGGTTGTGAGCGAGGCGTTTACGTTTTCGCGGAAGAAACAGGCCGGAAGCTGCCGTAAAAAGCGGCGACGACGCGGACCGGAAGCGCGTCCGCGCTCATGTCGCGTCGGTACGCGTGGGGTATCGCCGCCGCGGCGTCGACGAGACCGTCGCGTACCTCTTCGGACGGGCCGCGGAGGGGCGCGGTCGCGCTCGTGGGGCGCGCGAGCCAGCCCCCCGAGGGTTTCGGCGCCCACCCGAGAGGGTTGAGGAGAACCTTCAGCGTCTTTCCGTCGACGACGCACTTGACGAGGCAGTCGCGGATGATCGCGCCGCGGAAGAGGTCGGCCATCGCGGCGAGCGCGTGGGAGATATCGCGTGGGGTTGGCGGGTGGACGTGCAGGTCGCGCGGCGCGGTGCGGCGTCGGTCTGCGCGAGGAGGAGGAGGACGGGAAGTTTTCGTCGTAGCTTTTTCCAGGCTTTTTCGCGCTCCGCTCGCGATCTGATTTTTTTGAAGCGGGGTCGCGTCATAGTTTGAACCGCGCCGCCGCCGCGCCCGTGGGCACAGCACGCCGCCGCGGGCACAGCACGCCGCGGGCACCATGCCTCTTAAGGCTCACGAGATCAATAAGCGGATCAAGAGGGCCAAGCGCGGGTGCGCGGAGTCCGCATGGGCCCTGTACGAGCACTTCGAAGTCGAGTTCCCCAGAGAAGCGTTTGACGACCCGGAGCGAAAGTCGTATCTAGAGCTCGCCGCCGACAACGGACACGTCCACGCGCAATCGATTGTGAGTGAGTTCCGCTTCCGTGAGGGTATTCTGGGTGTGTCCGTTACGAATGTTCCTCTGTCCGCGGAGCAAAGCGAATCGAAGGTGAAGGAGGCGGTCGCTTGGTGTCTGAAGGTGGTAAACAACGAACGTGAGTTCGGGGAAGACGAGAAGGGTTTCAAGCTCTCAGCCTCTCACAGGCTGGGGATAATCTACTCCCAGGGCTTGGGAGGCGTGGAGCAAAACCTCGAGACTGCGTTTAAGTGGTTCAAGAAGGGGATGTGTACGGACGGAGACTACTTGACTGTGGACGTACAGAACAACTGCCAGCTCGCCCGCATGTATTGGGACGGCGAGGGTTGCGAAAAAGACGTCGTCGCCGCGGAGCGTCACTGGGTCCAAGCCGTGGAAACGTTCGACTATATGAAGGATGATTTAGGTAAGGTCGGCAGCTTAACAGCGGTGCCCATTACTGAAGCTCACGAAGACTCCAAGGAGAGGCTCGCGCAGCTCCGCGCGTCGAAGACGATCCTCATCAACGCCATCAACCGCGAATCCGACCTTCGATACGCCGCCGACGAACTCGAGGCGTTCGTGAACGCGACGTGCGAAGATCACACCGCGAGGGACACCCTGCATCACGTCGCGCGGTGCGTCATGCACGGCCGGTGCGGCCTGAAGAAGAACCTCAGGCTCGCGAAGGACCTCATGAAAGCGTGCGTCCGGAACGACCCGTCGAACGAAGACGCGGAGAAAGATCTGGAGTCGATGCGTCGGTGCGTGACGTGCGGCACGCATTCGCGGCGCACGTGCGAGCTGTGCATGGGCCCGAACTACTGCTGCAAAGACTGCCAGCGGCACGACTAGAAGGTGGGCAGGGGCGGGGACGGGGACGGGGACGATCGCCACGAGCTGACGTGCCCGAGGCACATCACCGCGATGCCCCCGAGCGCGTTCGCGGTGAACCGAACGGAGTCGAGGACGGGGGGCGGCGGGAACATCGCGCGGCGGTTACCGGGCGCGCGGCTGTCCGACCTGTTCGAAGCGGAGTACAACGAGTGAGTGAACGACGCGAGGCGGGATGGGAGGGACGGCGATGCGACGCGACGCGAACGAGGACGAGGACGAGGACGAAGACGAAGCGAAGTAGTAGATAGAGAATAATACGTACGATGCGATATCGATATCATCCGCGTTTCGCTGACCTTATTGAAATAACACCCCCCCCAGTACGACGGCCACCACCGGCACGGAGATGTTGTCGTCCAGGAACGACCCCGCCGGCAGCGCCTCGATCGCGGTGCACGCCGCCGCGATCAGCGCGAGCCTCCCCGCCGCCGATCCCGGGTCCACGGACATGTACCCGAGCGCGTGGAAGAACGCGCACAGGGCGAGGGACAGACCGAACCCGCCTAAAAACATAGCCGCGCTCCCCGCGTACGACTTGTCCGCGTTGAACGGCAGCGGGTTCCCCTTCCCGAGCCTCCGACCGACGATGTCCGCGAGGCCGTCGCCGCCGCACATGAGCGACAGCGCGGCGATCCCGGACGGCGAGCCGCGCCAGAACACCGCGGTGCACACGACGAGGACCGCGGTGTAGTACAGCGGCCCGCGAAGCAGCTCCGTGCGGTCGCCCTCTCGAGACACCGCGCGAATCGCGTCTTCGTTTTCGATCGCCCCGACGCCGATGGCCATCAGACGTATCCCTTGCAACACCGGCACCGCCGCGGCGAAGTACTTAGCGCTCGGCGACGCGCTGAACAGCGGCCACAGCAGCACGAAGAACGGGCCGCACGACGTGTGGATGAGCTTTCTGGACAGCTTGCGTTCGAGGACGTCGTTGGACGCGAGCACGTCGAAGAGTTTCACCCAGAGGTACGCGCCCACCGCGGCGGCGAGCGCGGCGATCGCGTCTCGCCGCGTCCCGTCGCCGAGGACCGCGTCGAGGTTCGCGACGACGGCGTCGAGCGGGACCGCGCGCGGAGGTGCGACGCGGCCGCCGCGGCCTCCTCCTCCTCCTCCTCCTCCTCCTCCTCCCGCGCCGCGATGCGAACTTCGACGCGCGAGGAGGTCGCTCTCCGGGTGCCGATGCGCGAGGCACGCCGCGCTGACGCACACGCCGACGCAGCACGCGACGACGCGGCCGCGCGCGGCGGCGACGCTGAGGTACTGACCCCGCGGACGCGGACGCGGCGGCGGCGACGCGCGGTGGCGGTGGTGACGCGGCGAGCGACGACGCGCCGCGGACGCGGACGCGGACGCGACGCCGGTCGTCGTCGTCGACATCTTTCCCGCGATCGCGCTCGCGATCGTCGCGCGGGCGTCCGTCTCTCGCCGCGCGATGCGCCGCGCGAGCGCTCGACTCGCGAGTGCGTCGACGCGCGCGTCGGTCGCGCGTCTCGCTCCGGTCGACCTCGGCGGGCGAGCGACGCGACGACCGTGACGACGTCGCGCGCTATGATGATATCCATCCCAGCCACCTCGGAGACGACGAGACCTGCGTGAGATCTTCGAGAGGATATTCCGCGTTCTTCTCTCCCGCCACAAACGCGCGCACGATGCCGCCGCGCACGTTGCGCCGCGTCCCGTCGAACCCGACGATCATGTCGTGGTTCGAGGACGAGCGCGCGAAGGTCTCCTTCGCGCGGACGATGCGGACGTTCAGCACGATGCCCGCGGAGTTCGCCCGCGCGCACCTCACCGCGCGCGGGGTGAACGTCGACGAGAACGCGTCCGCGGCCGAGCTCCGAGGGCGGCTCCTCAGGGCGCTCTCGGACGAGGTCTTCGCGGAGCACCATCGCGGGCGAAAGGACATCATCGCGAGGTGTGAGCCCGCGGCGCCGCCGGAGACGGTCACCGGCGACGACATGCGCGCGCACCTCGCGACCGTGCACGGCGCGAGCGTCGACCATCAGACGATGAACGAGCGCGCGACGGACGAGGACGAGGTCAGGCGGGTGTACGAGCTGGTGACGTCAGGGCGGCTCGACCCGGAACCGCTCAAACACGGACGGCGCTTCGAGATCATCGACGCGGTCGTCGACTGGCCGCTGGTGGTCATGCTCTCCGCGGTCACGAAGGACACGGACGTCGGCGAGGACTTCGTGAAGCCGTGGCACGAGGCGGCGGCGGAGGGGCACGAGGCCACCCGGCGACATCTCTCGCGCGCCGTCAATCTCGCCGCCGAGCGCGCGGCGAGAGGGACGAAGCACTTCTACGAGCAGACCCCGGAGGAGATCCGCGCGGCGCGGCGAGCGTCGTACGCTCATAGCCCGCGGTGCGAGAGCATGACGATCGCGGGCGTGAAGTGCGCGGTGTTTCGCCCGGACCCGAAGGCGTGGTTCAAAGTCCCGTTTAAAGGGTACTCGCCGCGGGGAATATACCTTTTGTTTCACGGCGGCGGGTGGGTCTTCGGCGACGCGCACGGGCAAAACGACCAGAGGCTAGAGACGATGGCGGACGAGCTCGGGATCGTGGTCATCGTCCCGGACTATCGCAAGGCCCCGGAGCATCCGTACCCCGCGCCGCTGGACGACTGCGAGGCGGTGGCGAAGTGGGTGGAGGAGAACGGCGAGACTTGGTTTCGCGACGCCGACGACGACGGCCGCCGGCCGTTCATGCTCATCATGGGCGGCGAGTCCGCGGGCGCGAACTTGTGCGCGTGCACGCTCTTCAGGAGAAGAGACGCCGACGTGAGGCGGCGGATACGCGCCGCGAAGGACGCCGCGGGGAGCATGCGGGATCTCATGACGCGCGGGAGCCCGGACGGCCAGGTGAACTTTGAGTTGGACGAGGCGACGAAGGAGGTGTACGTCCAGCTCGCGAGAGGGTCGTGCTGCTGGAAGCTCGTAAACTTGGTGTACGGGATATACGACTTGAACGGGACGCCGTCGGTGAAGGCGTTCGGGGAGAGGAGGCTCGTGGAGACGGCGAAAGACTTGGCGTTTTTCGCGGACTGCTACTGCCCGAACGAGAAGAAGCGATCGGACCCGGACGTGTCGCCGCTCAACGTCGAGGACGAGTGGTTGGCGCAGTTCCCGCTCCCGCCCGCGATCTTCACCGTCGGCACCGAGGACGCGCTGTTAGACGACACGCTGTTGATGTACAGGAAGTGGCGAGACGCGGGGCACGACGCCATCTTAGACGTGTGGCCGGACGCCCCTCACGGCGTGGGTCACTTTGGCGCGCACGAGAGCACGGCGCTCGGGGTGGCGTGCCTGAGGAAAATTCACCTCTCGTTCGTGGGGTACATCGAGCAGTTCCGGAGGCACGGCGTCGCGCGCCATCCGGACGACGAGGGCGAAATAGAGCCGCGGCCGGTGAAGAACGAGTACGGGGAGTACCCGAAGCGTCCCATCGTGAACCCGGAATTTGCCGCGTTCAGCGAGAGGGATCTTATGAAGTCGACGCTGTTCGGAGGCGACGGGAACGGCTCGACCTTCAGGCCCGGGAGGGATAAGCACGACGGGCCGATGATCCCCCAGATGGTCCCCGACATAGATTAGACCACTCTAGCTAGATATATTCGTAGTAGTCTACAACTTGGTGTTGTAGACGTGAAGACGCGTTCGTAGAAATCGTAGAAAAGCGCTATTCGCCGTCCGTCCGTCGTTCTTTCGTCGTTCACGCCGTCGCCGCCGCCTCGTCTTCCGCCTTCCGCGACCCCCTCTCCGCGTCGACCGTCGCCGCCGATTCCGAGGACGACGGCATCCGCGCGACGAACGACACGACGCGCATCCCCGGGTCGCCGCCGGTCGCGCCGCCGCCGCCGCCGTCGTCATCCCCGGGCCGCGCGTGCGTCAGCGCCATCGCGCTCGCGAGCGGCGGGTCCGGGATCCCGCCGTCCGCCGCGCTCGCGCACTCGCGCCAGTGCTTCGGGAGCTCGCGCGTCTTGCCCTTCCCGTCGCCGCCGCCGCCGGTGCGCAGAACCTCCACGGTGTTGCAGACCGTGCGCTCGTCGAACCGGAACAAATCGCGAAGCTCCTCCTTGGACAGGGACATCTTCCCGGCGCCGCCGCCGCCGCCGCCGCCGCCGCCGTCGCCGTCGCCGCCGCGTTTGTTCACGGACGCCATCCCCATCGCGTCCGCGACGTCCCCCTTCAAGATCTGCCTCTGGAACACCCTCTCCTCTACCGTCCCCGTGGACACGAGCCGGTAGATGGTCACCGGGCGCTTCTGCCCTTCCCGCCACACGCGCGCGAGCGCCTGGAGATCGTTCGCGGGGTTCCAGTCCGAGTCGAACAACACCAGCCGGTTCGCGCCGACGAGGTTCAGCCCGACGCCGCCGGCTTTACACGACAACAGGAACACGTCGCCGCCCTTGCCGTCGTTGAACTTGTTCACGATCGCGCCTCGCAGGTTCGGCGCGACGCTCCCGTCGAGCCGCGACGATACCTTCCCGCCGACGCCCGCGGCGCTCAACGCCGCCGCGATCAAGTCCAGCGTGGACGTGAACCCCGAGACGACGACCGTCTTGTCCACCCCCGGGGTCGTCGCCCGCAGCATCGTCAACAACACCGCGAGCTTTCCGGAGAAGGAAGGCGACAGCGCGTCCGCGGTCGCGTCGAACGGATCGTCGTACCCGCGCGGGACTCGCGCCCTGAGAGCGCGGATATCCTCCTCGGCGTCGTTTTCGTCGACGACGTCCCCGCCGCCGCCGCCGCCGCCGCTCGCTAACAGCCGCGCGCTGTTGCACAACCGCTGGAGCTTCTGTAACGCCGTCAGCGGGCTTCCTTTACCCCCCAGCGCGCCTCTCACCGCGGCAGTCTTCAACAGGGCGCCGTACAGCGCCGCCTGCGTCGGAGACAACCGAACGAACACGACGTACTCCGTCTTCGGCGGCAGTCCGTGACGCGCGTTCACCTCCGACGCGGACGCTCGGTGGACGTACTCGCGCGTCATCCTCGCGAGCTCTTCGCCGCGCGCGGCGCCGATCGTTCGCTCATCCGCGCTCGCGCGCTTATCTCGCGACCGCTCGATCGGCCCCGAGAAGATCTTCTTGAACGGCCCTAAATCCCCGAGCAGCCCCGGGCACGCGAAGTCCATGAGACCAAAGTATTCCGTGAGATCGTTTTGAATCGGCGTCCCCGACAGCAACACGCGGCGATTACACTTCAGCGCGCGCAACGCCGCGACCGTCAGCGTGTCCCCTTTCGCGTTCTTCAGCCGATGCGCTTCGTCGCACACGAGAAGGTCCACGCCGCCGCTCTCGATCTTCGACGCGTACGACCGCAGCGTCTCGTACGACGTCACCAGCACGGCGTATCGCTTCTGATGCGCCAACGCCCAGTCGTCGAACAGCGACTTCGCGTCTTTGTCCCCGCCCTCGACGAGCAGCGGCGCGAGCCGCGTCTGCCCGAGCCACTTCTTCATCTCCGCGCCCCAGTTCGAGACCAAGCTCGCGGGGCACGCGATGACGGCTTTCTTCACCATCGGGGTCCCGCGCGGGCCTTGCTTCAGAAGCGTCCACAGCAGCGCGATGACTTGGAGCGTCTTCCCCATGCCCATCTCGTGCGCGAGGAGGCACCCGCGGTGCCCTCCCGCGCGTCTTCCGGAGACGCACTCGAACATGAATCGCACGCCGTCCCTCTGGTGCGGTCGCAAGGACGCGCCGAGGATCGGGTCCACGACGACGGCGGTGGACGCGGGCCCGAACCCGGGGAAAACGTCGCCGGGGGACGACAACAGCGTCGCGCCCTCGCGCGCGGGGTCGTGCAGCGGCGGTCGCGCCGCGGGGGTGTGCGCCGCGGACGCGCCGCCGGGCGCGGTCGCGCGCGAGTCGTCTCCCGGGGCGCCCATCTTTATCGGCCGGAACGCCGCCGTGCGCCCGCGCGGCGCCGAGAGCGACGACGGAAGCGCGCCCCCGCCGCCGCCGCCGCCGCCGCCGCCGCCGCCGCCGAGGAGCGCCTTGCCGGACTGGTAGTCGCTCTCCGAGATCGCGTCCGCGACCTCGACGTTCCAGTTCCCGATGTCCATCTCCGTCCCGACGACGCACGTCCCCGCCCTGGACTTCGTCAACGCTTTCCCGGTCTCGTCCAACAGCGTCGTGAACGGGGGCTCGTACACGCAGATGCCGTCCAGCCACGACTTCGACGAGCGATTCTTCGCAGCCTTTCGCTTCGCGTAGAGGCACGAGAAGTACGCCTTCGTCGTCGTCGAGGTCGACGTCGACGGCGGCGCGGACGCGGACGACGGCGCGGAGGGCGCCGGTCGCGCGGGCGCGGGCGCGCGCGCGACCGGGGCCGCGAACGGTGCGCGGAACGCGGTGCCCGCGCCAGATCCTCCTCCGGCGGTTTTCATCGGAGGACGGAACGCGGCGGCCTTCGTCGGAGGACGGAAGCCGGCGCCCGGGGGGCGGAACGGCATCACGCCCGCGGGGGGGCGGGTCGGGTTGAGGTTCGCCTTCGGCGAGAGCGGCGCCCGCGGCGCCGCGGCGGCATCCTCCTCGGCCGCGCGCTTCATACTGCGAGACAGCGAGATCTCACCTGTCGCCTTCGGCGTTTCAAAACAGAGCGACAGGAACAGAAGTGTCACTGCAGTGCTGGCGGAGCTGTCCGTCGCGGACGCGGAGGGTTGGAGAACGCCGTGTTCCTCGCTATTCTATCGCTATCTATCAACTACATAATCAACCGTGCAACCAGCCGCTCCCCTCGCCGCTGTCGCCGCCGTCGCTATCGCCGTCCTCGTCCTCGTCCTCGTCCTCGTCCGTTTCCCCCTCGAACTCGCTCGAGAGGCTGAGCAACACGGACTCGGAGTCGTCGTCGTCGTCGTCGTCGTCGTCGTCGTCGTCCGAGTCGGAGTCGTCAGATTCGCCTTCGTCTTCGGAGTCGACGACGACGTACACGCCGCCTTCTTCATCGTCGCCGCCTTCGCCGTCCTCGTCATCGTCCTCGAAGTCTTCCTCCTCCTCGCCGGACCCGTCGCCGTCGTCGGGACTCCACGCTTCCTCGTCGTCCTCCTCGTCGTCGTCTCCGTCGTCTTCGCCGGAGCCGTCTTCGTCGCGCGCCGTGAACGCGCCTCGAACCCTCCGCCCGAGCCCCCCCAGGAGCGCGCGCAGTCCCGCGAGCGATTCCAAATCCCCCTCGATCTCGCCGACGTCGTCGTCGTCGTCGTCGTCGTCGTCGCGATCCATCGCCGCGAGCTCGAGCTCGCTGATCTCCGAGTCGGAGTCGACGCCTTCGCCAAACTGTGCTTCGTCCGCGTCCTCCGCGTCGCTGTCCTCCTCCCCGGGCCGCATGCGTCCGACTTCGTGTATGCGCACGACGCTGTCGTGCGTGTCCGCGGCGTCGTATTCCACGGTCGCGCACAGCGCGTCCGTGCCGTGGTCCCAGCAGCAGTCCAGAAGCGACCGTTCAATCTCCGTCGTCGTGATTTCGGAGTAATCGCTCGCGTCCACGGTTCGAAACGCGCACCGAAGCGGGTGCTTCGTGCGTCGTAACGTCGTCGATATCGGGTCTTCTTTCGGAAGACGAAAAGACGCGACCGCGACGTCCCCGGTTCCGGTCCAGCACAGCTGCGTCCCGTCCAACCCCGGGACGCTTCTCAGCAACCGATCCGAGCGCAGATCCCAAACCTCGCTGTTCACGACGACCTCGTTCCCGCTCGGGTGGAAGCTCGCGCCGCCGCCGTCGCTGAATCGATCGAACCTTCGAACCGGATTCGGCAGCCTCGAGTCCCACAGGAGGTGACCCCACAGGAGTAACCCGCCGTCCCCGGGGGAGAAGCACACGTCCGCGGATCGCGCGGCGTACGGCAAACGCGGTGCGGGCGCGTCCGGCGACGCCCGCGGCGGCGTCGGCGTGAGCGTCGCGACGACGTCCGACGTCGCGACGTCGATGAGACGCACCGTACCGACGAGGTCTTCGCCCACGACCGCGAGCTTCGTCGCGTTCGCGCCGAACGCGCCGCCGCAAGACCCTTCGAACGTGGCCGTCGGGCCGTGGCCCATGTTGCTCACGTCCCAGAGCTGAACCTCCGTGGCGCCGCACGAGATCGCGAGCGACTTCGCGCACGTCTTGTCGCTCGTTCGCAGCGTTCGAATCGGACCGCCGTGGCCGCCGTCGTGGACTTCGATGATGTCGCCGTTCATGACGTCGAACAAGCGAAGTTCGCCCTCGTGCGAGCCCGCGAGGACGCGGTCGCCGTCGCCGCCGACGAACGCCGCGCACGTCATCATCGCGGAATCGTCGCGCATCGACCGCACGGGGCGGAATCGACCAAAGACGAAGTGCCGATCCCGGGCGCGGCCGCCGACGCCTCCCCGGGTGTGCCCGAGCAGCCACTCTCTGCGCGCGAGCCTGGTGGACAAATTCTTCGGCGCGGAGAGCGGATGCGTCGGATGCGGACAGCTGTGCGTCTCCGTCAGCGAGAACGGCGCGCACACGGAGATCGGGTAGTGGCACTGCCTGTGCTGCGCGCGCAGGTACGACGTCACGATGGAATCCAAACGGCTCTTCACGCCGCACCCTGGTCGGTCGCCGTGCGCGTGGAAGTGCATGTGCGTGAGCGCGTTCCCGCGGTCGCCGCCGTAGCAGCTCCCGGCGCCGGCGCCGGCGAGGAGGCCCATCGCGGAGGACGGGCGCGGCGGCGGCGTGGGCGTCGCGAGCACGACCGCGACCGCGGCGGGATTTTTTTCCTCCGTCTTCGTCTTCGTCTTCGTCTTCGTCGACGACGGCGGCGCCAATTTCGGTTTCGGTTTCGGTTTCTCCTCCGCGGGCGTCGCCGCCTTGCGCTTGGACCCGCGCGTTTGCTTCGCCGCGCTCGCCGCCTTCTTCGACGTCATCTTCCCCGTCGCCTTCGTCGGTCTCTCCGTCGCCGTCTCGGGCGCTGGCGTGGACGCGCTCGTCCGCCTCGACCGACGCGGCGGCGGCGACGGCGCCGGCGCCGCGCTCGTCTTCTTCTCGTCCTCCCGCTTCGTCGCCTTCGCGCGCTTCGCGGACGGCGTCGCGCTCGGCGGCGGCGGCGGCGGCGGTCTCATCGACTCCCCCGGCGCCGCCGGGGTCGTCGTCTCCACTCGAACGACGCCCGCGGGTTCGCCCGCCTCGGTCAACCCCAGGGTGAACGTCCCCGCGGACGCGCTGAACGACCCGCCGCGGAACAGCCCCGCGGCGGAAGCGCCCGGCTTTTTCGTCGACGCGCCGCGCAGCGTCAACCTCGGCGTGGTCGACGCGTGCGTCGCGAACGACGGCGCCGTCGGCGTCGGCGACGTCAACGCCGGCGTCGTCGTCGTCGTCGTCGTCGTCCCGGGAGGGAGTCGCGCCTCGGCGGCGAGCGCCGCCGCGGTGGACCGCAACCCGGCGTTCGCGAGGTGCTCGTGAATGAGTTTTAAGAGCTCCGCGTGCGAGTACTGCACTTTGGTCGCCGCCGCGATGGCGTGGCGCTCGAGCCTTCGAAGCGGCGCCGTCGCGGCGTCGCTCGCCGCCGCTGCGGTGCTCCCTCGCGCGGCGCCACCCGCGGTGAGCGCGACGAGCTCGACCGCGAAGCGATGGAACTCCGCCGCGGGCTCCGCGGCGACGGCGCTCGCGACCGCGGCGTCGTCGCCGGCGGCGTTCGGCCCAGCGTGTTTCGTCGGCGGGCGCGCGCGCGCGCCGTCCGCGGTCGCCTTCGCCGCGGACGCGCCGCCGCCGCCGTGCCGCTGCACGTCGCGCATGATCTCCGTCAGTCGCCTCGCGAGTTGAAGCGTCTGCAGCGTCTGCGCGATGGACGGGTCCCGCGCGAGCGACAGCAGCGCGCGGCAACACAGCGCCCTCGCCGCGTCGTTGTTCGGCGACGGCAGCGCCTTCGTCCCGCGAAGGAGAAGCGAGAGGAGGCCTCGTATCCCGCCGGCTTCGCGGAGCGCCGCGCGCGCGGGGCGCATCCGCGCCTCGATCGCGGCGAGACCGCCGCCCGCGGCGGCGTCTTTATTTCCTCCTCCCCCGAGCGCGCCGCCTTTGCTCTTCCGCCGTCCCGCCGTCGGCGTCCCGCCGTCCTTCGTCGACGGCTTCGACGGCGTCGTCGTCGCGTCGTTCGCGACGGCGGCGGCGGCGGCGTGCACCGACGCCGCCAGCGCGGGCGGCGGCGACACGAGGTTACACACGATGTGCAGCGCGTCGAGGACCGCGTCCGAGTCTTGCGCCGCCGCGGCGCGGGACGCGATCTCCAGGAGAACGCTCGACGCGGTGCTGCTCTCCGCGTGCTCGTCGTCGCCCGGCGCTCGCAACGCGACGCCCGCGGTGGCGACTTTCGCCGCGGGGTACAACGTCGCGATCCGCATGACCGCTAACCCGGCGGGGACGCACTCGTGGAAGTGCCGGTCCCCGGGCGCGGCTTGCACGAGCGCGAGGAGGACGTCCGGGCCTTCCTGCGCGACGAACGCGTCCATGACGAGCCACCGATGTCGCTGCAGCGCCGTCGCGACTTTTGGGTTGTGCGAAGCCACGTGCAGGTTGCGGTCCGTCGCGGCTTGCCCGAGGTCGATCGCGCGGTGCCCGGGGCCATGCGCGGGGCCGCCGCCGCCGCCGGACTGACGCCTCCCGTCGCCGCCACCGCCGCTCTCGCGCGCGAGCTCCAGCGCGATCCTCCGGTGCAAGTGCGCGCGGCAGTACTGCCGCAGCGTGTGACACGCGTGTCCGGCGGTTTGCTTCGCGCTCGCGCTCGCGCCTCCGCCCAACGTCGCGGTGTGCCTGAGTAAGTTGAGGACGTTCCGCAGCCCCCCCGCGGCGTCGAACGCGTCTATGATCGCCGGAAACGGGAACGACAGCGTCAGGAACATCGCCGCGTGCTTGCGCGCGTCGTCGTGCCCGCCGTTGATGGCCTCCAACGCGGCGTCGACGCACCGCCGCGCGAGGTGAGATCCGCCGCCGCCGCCGGACCCGACCCCGACCCCGACCCCGACCCCCCCAGCACCCCCTCTCGCAGGCGGCGCGAGGAGGCGCTCCATCGCGCTCGTGACTTGCGACACCCCGAACAGGCACTGCGCGAAGCCGTCGTACGTCAGCGGCCCGCGCGGGAGGCACAGAAGCGCGCGAACGCCGCCTCTGTCGACGAAGATGTTGGCGAACTTACGATGCTTCAGGAGCGCGCACAACGCCGCGAGAGACTCCGGGAGCTGCGGGAGCCCTCTCTTCGAGGACGCGCTCGTTCTCGCGGGCTTCTCCAACGCCCGCGCGTGCGCCGCCTCGGAGCTCCAGCCCGCGTCGCCCGGCCCGTGCGCGATCGCGAGGCCGAGCTCGACGGCGCCGCACGACAGCGCCTGCCCGAAACATTCGACGTACTCGCCGACGGCGGCGAGCGCGCGCATGCGCGCCTCCGTGAGCCTCGCCGGGAGCTTCGCGACGTCCAGGAGCTCGCACATCCCTTTCTTTTGCATCCACGCCGACATGCTCTCCGGCGCGGGGTTATCCCCGCGCTTGTCCTCTTCGCTCAGCGCGAGGAAGTGATCCACGGCGAGACGGTGCGACGTCGCCGCCGCCGCCGCCGCCGCCGCCGCCTTCGCGGCGGTCTCGCCGCCGCTGCCCCTCAGCGCCTCCTCGACGACGTCCGCGCCGTCGACGTCCTCGCCGTCTACCACGCTCCGCTTCAGCGGCGCGACGATCTTCTCCATTATTCTCCTGTGCACGAGCGCGGACGCGACGTCCTCCTGTTCGAGGGCGACGGACAACGCCCCCCAGGCGTACGTCCGCACGCGCAACGCGTCTAATTTCGCGCTCAGCGCAGCCTCCCTTGCGAGCGCCTTCGTGGACTCCGGCGCGCTCGCGACGGCCGCGACGGCCGCCTCCGCGGCCACGGCCGCGATCCCGCCGTCGCCGCCGCCGGGTCCGTCGCCGCCGCCCGGACCGAGAGACCAATTCAGGATTTTCTCGACCAAATTTTCCTCCGTGAGCGGGTACTGGAACCCGGTCACGCTCAAGACCGCTCTCGCGAAGCGCAGGCACGCGGCGAGCATCCCCGGGGTTTGGTTTCTGTCCACGAGCGGCGTGTACGTCACGCGCTCGAGGAAGTCCTCGTCGCTCTCTCTTCTGTCCTGAGAGTGGAACAGCGACACGATCCTTCCCACGGGGTACTGCCTCCAGTTCGAGCCGCTGTTGTCCCCGCACAGATCCTCGTAGCGCTGCCACTCGTCTTCCACGATCTGCGCGAGCGCGTTCACCGCCGTCGCGCTCACGGGAGCGTCCAAGAGCTCCTTCACGAGGTCTCGCGCCGCTCGCACGGACGCTTGTCCCCCCGCGGCGTTGATGGACTGCCGCAGGCCTCGTCCCATCTCCTCCGCGATCTGGTTCTCGCTCGGCGGTGGCGGTTGTCGCGGCGCGGGATCCGCGTCCGTCGTCGTCGTCGCCATGACCGCGGACGCGGGTTCGCGCCCAGGAACTGGGTGCTCGCCACCGCGACGCCCCTGAGCGTCCTCTCGTCCGCGCTGCGGGTGCGAGCGAGACGCGCGCGAGCGCCGTCGCGCGTGCTTCCCGAAGGCGGGCGAGCTCAGATTTGAAGCACCCCCGTGCACTTTTTGCGAGCGCGTCCTGTCATGTCAGCGCGTTGACACGCAAGCCGCCATTTGCAGATAAGCTCTGACGCCGCGTCGCTCACTGTGCGCGGCGCTCCCACGCGGACCGGCACCACACACGCGCGTCCGCGCGGCCACCCAACCCCTCAGATGAACTGCGTCCCCGGGGCTGCGCGCGTCGGAGCTCGTTCGCCCGTCGCCAGCCGCGCCTCGCACGCCGGCGACGTCACCGCCGGAAAGATGCAATTCGCGGCTCGCCTCGCGCGGCGCGTCGGCCCTCCCTCGTGCAACGCGATGCGCCGCGCGAACGCGGTCGCGAGCGCGCCGCCGCTCGCGGCGATCCACCCCGCCGCGTGGCGCGGGCTCGCCGGGAAGGTGAACTTGTTCAACCGCTCGCGCATGACGCCGCCGAAGGTGGCGACCTCCGCGGTGTCGACCGAGGAGGCGGAGACGACGACGGAACCGGAACCGATCAAGCTGATGACCTCGGACGAGAGCGAGGAGCTCCTGAAGATTCGACACACGGCCGCGCACATCTGCGCGATGGCGACGCAGAAGCTCTTCCCGGACGCGAAGTGCACGATCGGGCCGTGGATCGACCGCGGGTTCTACTACGACTTCGATTACAAGCCCGGGTTCTCGGAGCAAGACTTGAAGAAGATAAAGAAGCAGATGATCAAGATAATCAACAAGGACTACCCGCTCCGCAGAGAGGAGGTGTCGAGAGAGGAGGCGACGCGGCGCATCAAAGAGCTGAACGAGCCGTACAAGCTCGAGATCTTGGACGCGATCAAGACGGAGCCGATCACGATCTACCACATCGGCGAGGAGGGCGACGAGAACGCGTGGTGGGATTTATGCGCGGGCCCGCACGTCGAGAGCACGAAGAAGATTCACCCGAAGGCGATCGACTTAGAGGCGGTCGCGGGGGCGTACTGGCGCGGGGACGAGACGAAGCCGATGCTGCAGCGGATCTACGGCACCGCGTGGGGGTCCCCGGAGGAGCTCGTGGCGTACAACGAGTTCAAAGCGGAAGCCGCGCGTCGCGACCATCGTAAGATCGGCAAGGAGCTCAACCTGTTCTCGATCCAACAAGAAGAAGTCGGCGGCGGGCTCGTGTTCTGGCACCCGAAAGGCGCGCTGATGCGGAACATCATCGAGAACTTCTGGAAGGACATTCACATGGCGCGCGGGTACGACTTACTCTACACCCCGCACGTCGGCAAGCTAGACCTCTGGAAGACGTCCGGGCACGCGGACTTTTACGCGGAGAACATGTATAAGCCGATGGACGTGGAGGACGAGACGTACCAGCTGAAACCGATGAACTGCCCGTTCCACGTCGCGGTGTACAAGGATGGATACTTCTCGTACCGCGACTTGCCGATTCGGTGGGCGGAGATGGGGACGGTGTACCGGTACGAGCGCTCCGGGACGATGCACGGGTTATTCCGCGTGCGAGGGTTCACGCAAGACGACGCGCACATCTTCTGTCTGCCGGACCAAATCGCGGACGAGATCAAAGGCGTGCTCGATCTCACGGAGGACATCCTCTCGACGTTCGGTTTCACGGAGTTTGAGGTGAACCTGAGCACGAAGCCGGAGAAGTCTGTCGGCGGGCCGGAGATTTGGGACAAAGCCGAGGGCGCGCTGAAAGAGGCGCTCGCGGTGAAAGGATGGGACTACGAAGTCGACGAGGGAGGCGGCGCGTTTTACGGCCCGAAGATCGACATCAAGATCCTCGACGCGATCGGCCGGAAGTGGCAGTGCTCCACGGTGCAGCTCGATTTTAACCTCCCGGAGCGGTTCGAGCTGACGTACATCGACGAGGAGAACTCGAAGCGGCGGCCGATCATGATTCACCGAGCCATCTTCGGTTCGCTGGAGCGCTTCTACGGCATCCTGACGGAGAACTACGCCGGCGCGTTCCCGCTGTGGATCGCGCCGACGCAGGTGCGGTTGTTACCGGTCACGGACGCGGTGACGCCGTACGTCGAGGAGACCGTCGCGAGGATGAAAGCCGCGGGAGTCAGGGTGGACGTGACCTCGAAGGAGAGGCTCGCGAAGCTCGTGAGGAACGCGGAGAAGCAGAAAGTGCCCGTGATGTGCGTCGTCGGCGAACAAGAGGCGAAGGACGGGACGCTCGCGGTGAGGACGTACGCGGACGGGGACGTCGGGGTGATCACCGTGGACGAGGTCATCGCGCGATTGGAAGCCGCCAACGCGGGCAAGTTGGAGAAGTTTTAAAGCTCAACGGGATATCTTAAATCGCTCTTGTTATACGGGTTGCTTCTTATATTCATTTGGGATCCATTACAAAACAAAACAACGCGTCGTGATGTCAATCGAAATCCGAATCCTCGTCGTCCGAGTTCAGCTCCAAGTTCCCGGTCCCGCGCGGCCCGCCCTTGCGCAAGTTCCTGATCGCCTCCGGCTCCTCGTTTTGTTTCGCCCTCGCGCGCGGGTCGACGTCGATGTCGTTGTCCCCGCCCTCGTACGTCAGCATGTTTTTCGACGCCAGGCACAACCGCAAGTGCTCCGTGGGGAAGTCGTCCGTGCCGCCGAGGTCGTCGAACCCGACGACGTAGTCCAGGACTTTCTCTTTCGAGATGCACGCGAGCGTGGGAAGCATCCAAATCTTTAAGCGTTCGGTGAGGAACTGCGACTTCTCCGCGTCGATGCGGCAAAACTTCGTCTCGAGGTGTCTCTTCGACAGCGCGCCCAGGTGCATGTCCATCACCTTGCACGGCCAGTTGTTCCGGTAGAAGTGCACGACCATCTTGTCCTCGCCTTTCATCTCGCTGAAGAACTCCTTCTCGTCCGAGATGTCTCTCAGTTCGCCGTGGCCTTTCGCGAGCCACGCTTTCCTCTTGTCCTGCGCGCCCTTCATCGCTTCGAGTCGTTTCCGGCGGATGTTCTCCAGGTCGTCCGCGTCCATGTTGTTCATCCTGTGGAGCTCGTCGTCGAGCGCGTCCTCCATGGACTTCGCCATGTCCAGGAGCTTCTTCTCCATCATCGCCTGGCGCGTTCGGGGGTGATTCGGAGGGGGAGGGGCGGGTCAGATCGCTCGGCCGCGCGGAAAAGACGAGGAAAGGCCCACGGCGGTGGTTTGACCGCGCGCGGGGTCGCGCGCCGACGCGGTTCGCGCGTCGCGGGCCGAGAAAAAGACGCCCACCTGCATCCGCGGGTCCTCCATGGTGCGTGACGTGTTCGCGCCGCGCGGGTGTGGTCGCGAATGCGTGTGCGCGTCGTCGCGCGCGTCGCGGGGTGCCCGTTTAGATCACCGCGCCCGGGGCTCGGTCAGGTTTCGCGGGGCGGGGCGGTTCGGTTGCGTCCGGGTCACCGGTCAAATCGATCGCGCGCGCCATTTGAAATCCGCGAAACGGTCTGTCGTGCCGACCGCTGGCGCTTCCCTCTCGTCACAGCGTTTCGGAGAGTCGTCCGTCGGGCGAGTCGTTCGTCGCGGCGGCCGCGCGCGCTGTCTCACGCGCGCTGAACGAGCGAGCACGACGATCGGATCGGTCCGCGACGTCGCGTTCGAGGCTTCGAGATCTCCAGGCGCGCGACGCTCGTGTCGTTCTCACCGCGCGCGCGCGCTCGATCCCCCGCCGGGATCGCGCGCCGCCTCCGCTCTCTCGTTCGCGTTTTCCATCCCGGCAGCTCGGCGATCGGGGAACGCAGATCTCGTCCGTCGACCCGCTCACCTCCCCGCCCCGATCTCGCTCGGCGAATCATCTCGCAGGAACGTGTCGCGCGCGTGAACGCGACCTAAACCCCCGCGAGAATGGATCCCGCGTCCGCGTCGATGGGAATGATGAACCCGATGGGGTTCGCGCCCGCGTCGATGATGACCAACCTCGGCGGCCCGGGGTTCCCCGGCGCGCGCGGGCCGGGAGGTTTCGGCGTTGAGAAGGTGTTCCCGGTGGTGCGTCTGCGCGGGCTCCCGTTCAACGCGTCCGAGTACGACGTCCAGGAGTTTTTTCAAGGGCTCGAGCCCGTGGACGTGCTGATCGTCCGACGGGACGGCCGCGCGACCGGTGAGGCGTACGTCGTCCTCGCGAACCAGATGCTCATGGAGGTTGCGCTGCAGAAAAACCGCGGCCCGATGGGACGGCGGTACATCGAAGTCTTCCGCAGTAAGAAGCAGGACTACTACCACGCGGTCTCGATCGCGGTGAACGAGCCGGATTACGGCAACGGGAACGGCGGCCAGGGCGGCGGGTACTACGACAACGGCGTCGGCGGCGTCGGGATGGACGGCCGACCGCCGATGCCGCCGTTGAACGGCGTCGGCGGACCGCCGCCGCCGCACGGCGTCCCGGGCGGGAAGCCCCTCGCGGAGCACACCGGGGTTTTGAAACTGCGCGGACTGCCGTTCAGCGCGACGAAGGACGACATCATAACCTTCTTCGACGATAAATCCCTCGGGGTCTCGCCGCTCGTGCACGACAGCATCCACATCGTGTTGAGCGTGGACGGACGGCCGAGCGGCGTCGCGTTCGTCGAGTTCGTCTCCGCGGAGGACGCCAAGACGGCGATGATCAAAGATCGCTCGAGCATGGGGACGCGGTACGTGGAGTTGTTTCCGTCGTCGAGAGAGGAAGCGACGAGGGCGGCGACGAGCGGGCGCTGAGCGCGGCGCGGTGGTGGTGACATGGAGCGGGTAGCTTAGGGTCTGGGGATCCGGACCGGGAGACGCGACGAATGGGAGATTTTTTGGCGACGACGCGACGGGACGCGACGCGAACGAGGAGACGACGGTTGAAATAACGAGACGACGACGAGCGTTTTTTTGTTTAACACACATTCGCGTGAGTGATGTTACAACGGGCGCTTCCCGCGGAAGCGTTCGCGTCGCCGTCCACGTCGGGGTAGCGCGCAGCGCGTCGAAGATGGCATCGAACGCGCCGTCCTCCGCCTCGCGGCGGATTCGGTCGGGCGTCGTCACGTTTTCTTTTTTCTTCGACGCTCGGCGGGCGGGAGAGGGAAAACCCTCCCCTCGCTCGCGTTCGCGCGCTCCCGACCGCGGCGGTTGATGCGGTCGCTTCTTCTCGCCTTCTTCTCGTGGGTGGGTGGTGGAGTGGGTGGCCATGCGATGAATCATCAATCGGCATCTTTCGCTTCGTCTCGTCTACCCGAGCACCCCCCGGGGTTTCGCCCGGAGCGGTTCCCCCGCGAGCGCGCGCTTGACGTCCCCTTCCATCCCTTGCTCGAGCGGGTCCCCGGGCGAGTACCGCCGCAGCACCTTCCCGTCCCGCCCCACCAAAAACTTGGTGTAGTTCCACGGGATCTCCCCCTCGAACGGCGGCTGCTTCAGAAACGCGTACACGGGCGCGATCGGCGACGACGACGTGACGTCGTCGATCAGCGGCGCGGTGAGATACGCGTCCGGGTCGTCCTTGAACGATTCGTACGACGCCGGGTCCACGCCCTTGCACCGCGCGGGCTTGTCCTTGACGGCGATCTTGTCCATCACCGGGAACTCGAACCCGAACTTTCGGTACGCGTACTCTCGCTCCATCTCGCTCGTCCCGGGGGCTTGGCAGCCGAACTGGTTCGCGGGGAACGCGATCAGCCCGAACCCGTCCGCGTGGTACTTCTCGTACAACGACCGGAGGGCTGGGTAGTTCGCGTTCTGCAGGGGTCACTCCGACGCGACGTTCAGGACGACGGTGACGTCGTTCGCGAACGCGCTGAGCGCGAACGGCTTGCCGTACTGCATGACGGTGTAGTCGTAGAAGCTCGATTTGATCGGCTCCGCGGCGAGAGCGCGCTGAGGCGACGCGCCGCCGAGCGCGAGGAGGAGCGCGGCGGAGGAGAGGATAGATTCGCGTCGGGTGACGTCGTCGACGACGATAATGGCTGACGCGGCGTCGCCGTCCGACGCGCGAGACGCGCGCGTCGCGACTGACGCGACGCCGCGGTCGCGGGGGCGCTCCGCGCGGCGTCGGCCGCGAGCGGCGACGACGGGCGTCGCCGCGGGAGCCGCGAGCGCGAACGGCATGACGGGCGCGGCGCGCGTCGCGTTGTGGCGCGTGCCGTCCACGAGGGTTTGGTCTCACGGGTCGACTTCCACTTGTCCAAATTCCACCCGTTCAAGTCAGAATTCTCTGCACGGCCATTCACGTCGCCGCCCGGCGTCGCCGCTCGGCATGACGTCCCTCGCCTCGGCGCCCTCGCGCGCGGGCATCGCCGCCCCGAGCTGGCGCGCGCGAGACGGCGCGCGCGCTCGGTTTAGGGTCGGAACGCGCGCGCGTCGCCCAGTCGCGGCGAAGGCCAATTTCGACTTTCTCATGGAGGGCGTCCTGGACCCCGCGGGCGTGGCGGAGCGACTGCGCGCGCAGGGCATCCGCGGGGGGGACTTGGACGCTGACATGATGAGCACGCTCTCCAACGCGGGCGTCCCCTTGGACGAGCTCTTCGACCTCCTCATCGACGGTGGATCCTCTTCGAAGGATTACTCTTCGTCGAAGGATTGTTCTTCGTCGGAGAATTCGACCGAGGACGACGACGACGAGAACGAGTTCTCCTGGAGCGCGAACGAGTTCTCCTGGGGGGACCCGGAGGAGTCTACGTCATCGTCCAAGTCCTCGTCCTCGTCCTCGACCTCGTCCTCGTCCTCGTCCTCGTCCTCGTCCTCGACCAGCTTCGAGGACTTTAAAGCGAAGTACGAGAGCTACGACTTCGACGACGACATTCCCGTCCCGGTCGTGGACGTGGAGAAGACGTTTTCATCCTTCGACGAGCCCGCGTCCTCGTTCGACGACCCCGCGGAGAGCGCCCGCGAGAACGAGGACGGCGTCCCGGACTGGGCCGCCGCGTTTGCGTCCGAGGTGGCGGCGTCGTTGCCGACGCACGGCGTGGACCCGGGGAAGTTAAACGACGACGCGAAGGACATCTTACGCGGCGCCGGGGTGTTGCCGGAGTGGTAGGGATCGGCTGGACCCAGAACTTCGATCATCAGTCTGTTCCGTCTGCATCACTCAAATTACACCGTCCCGCCTCTTATCTACCGCGTCGGGCTCCCCACGTCTTATATCGCTCGCGTTATGACTTGACAAACTACTCGGGCGTGTGCGTGTCTGATTGTTTTTTTGTGCGGGTGACTCTAAC
>MDSW01192111.1_pt1 | contig 24767 bp, 24 predicted proteins | sample 811171 | NCBI WGS metagenome assembly MDSW01 (sample SAMN05326641, study PRJNA326480) | marine metagenome | isolation source: seawater | place: Atlantic Ocean: North West | collected 2012 | reverse complement strand
GGCGGCGGCGGCGACGGGGACGGCGGCGGCGGCGGCGGCGGCGGCGACGGCGGCGGCGGCGGCGGCGACGGCGTTGGCGGGCTCGACGGCGGCGAGGGGGGCGGCGACGCCGGCGGCAGGCTCGGCGGCGACGCCGGGGGCGACGCCGGGGTCGGCGGTCGCCGCGGCGGGAGCGGCGGCGACGACGGCATGGGGGACGGGGGTGGTGCCGGGTAGAGATGGCCGAAGCGGATGGTGACGTGCATGTGGTAGTAGTTCTCACTGTTCGCAAAGCAGTAGACGCCGCGGTGCGAGGGGGTGATGTCGACCACCGCCGGCTGGGGCGAGCCGTAGATCAGACGGCCGCCACCGTCCGCGAGCCTCGAGAAGGTGGGCGGACACGGCCCGCGCACGCGCCAGACGTCCATGAGCGCGGGAACCCGCAGGTGCACCGCGCCGCCCGGCGGCGCGTCGATGCCCTCCCCGGAGCTAGCGCCGAGCTCGCTCCTCAGCGACACGTCCCACGGGAGGAGCAGGCCGAAGACGCCGCCGCCGCACACGCAGCAGTTGGCGCGCACCGGGGCCGCCAGGTCGCCCTCGCATCCCCACATGGCGAGGGCCGCGCACGTCTCGGCGCTCGTCGCAACGTCGAGGCAGGTGGGGCGCGTTGGCCAGGTGGTGAGCACGGCCAACGGCACAAGGAACATATCTCTTACTCGTATCTCCGGAAAAAAATGCGACGGCGCGTTCGACCGGACGGGGGCGTAAAAATGGAAAAGGACGGTAGGTAAGACTGGCGATGGCGAGCCTCGGAGAGGACGTCAAGAACGCGTACAAGCCCGGAGTCGAGGAGATCACGCGGCGCTCCACCGCGCGGGAGAGCGCGGCCACCGAGGTCGCGCGGCCCACGAGCGACGTGACGCAGCTCCGCGCGCCCGACGGCCAGAGGTTCGCCCTCGTGAGCGTCGGGACCGCCGTGCTCGCGCCCCGCGTGGCCGACCCCGGCCACCCGGCCATGCGCGTGTACGGCGCTTTCGCCGACGCGGACGACGCGCGCGAGCACGCCAAGATCGTGGAAGAGGTCGACCCGAGCGCGAGCCGCATCCTCCTCGAGGTCGGCAAGTGGTTCCTCTTCCCGCAGGACCAGGAGGTCCTCAGCGACCCGGCGGTCGCCAACCGGCGCCTGGCGGACAAGCTGCGCGCCCACACGCAGCGGCGCCGCCGGGAGGTGGCGGCCTTCGACCGCGCGGTGGAGTCGGCCGGCGAGACTGAGGGCGTGGCCTCGCGCCAAGGGCTGACGGGGCCCGAGGGCTGGTCCGAGGAGCAGGAGGACGACGAGCTCGCCGCGCAGGAGGTGTACAAGCCGCCGAAGCGGCTGCGGGCGGGGGCGGAGGTGCGCAACCAGGGGGCCGTCGTGCTGTCGATCCTGCCCGACCGCTCGGGCAAGGGCGAGTGCGCCGTCTGCGTGGTCGGGTGCTACGAGACCGCGCGCGAGGCGCACGAGTGGCTGCAGGGAGTGTGCCGCGACCGCAACGTCAGCACCGACCTCGTGATCGCCAACACGTGCGAGTGGCTCTACCCGAACGCCAAGGACGAGAGCACGAACGAATACTGGGGCGTCGGCGAGCTGCAGCGCATCATGGACGCCTCGAAGCTCAACCAGCGCGGGGTGCAGCAGTACAAGGACTGGGAGAGGGAGCAGGAGCGCCTCGAGGCCGCGGCGCAGGAGACGCCCGCGCTTCTCGAGGAAGCCGCAAGGGTAGAGGAGGAGGAGCTGCCGTGACGAGACACACCTCCCAAAAAAAAAAAAAGGAGAGAGAGAGCCGGGAATGGAATTGCAGCAGCTCACAGATAAGGAGCTGGCGCTTCGCGCAAATCAGGAAGGCAGGTGGAAACAGGTCCCTGACCCGGAGACGGGCAGAACGCCCATCGCGTTCGAGCCACCGCCGTGGTTTCGGACCCTGGACACCCAGAGGCAAATCAAGGTCCTCGCTCTCATCGGAAAAATGGTCGATATCATGGTCTCATCGGAAAAATGACTCTGTTCACTGAATGGAGCAACCTCCATCCTTTTTCGTCAGCACTATGAGAGCAATCCAATCCTTTTGCGGATCTTCACTGAGAAGACACTCGTTTCCCGCGTCGCAGTCATTCAGGAGTTTGTAGAAATCCGTTTTGAGTATTGTGGTACATGGCAGCAGGTCACCTTTACCTTTGCACGAAACAAGTTCTTTGAAACGTGCTAAATTCGCGTCGCCCTTGATAAAATACACTTTACTATTCCTATCGTCCCTAGAATGTTTTCGTATCAAATCACTAACCGGGTCAGCGCTTTTTGTTATCCCTATCCCAATCACCGTCATGTTTTTATCTTCTGTTTCCTCTAGCTTAAAGGTCTTGTATGTGTGTACTTCACGGCCAGCGCGTGGAATTTCTGTTGCCCTCTGCATAGTAGACATCTGTACACGGCGGTCGTGTTCTTTTTGGGTTACGGGTTCGAAATTTGGGATTTCATCAACGAGACGCCCTTTATCGAGACGAGATATTTCTGATGGTCTCTGCATCGACTCCTTTACAAGGCGGTTGTGTTCTTGTTGGGTTACGCGTTCCACACCTGGGATTTCATCAACGTTACGTCCTTTATCGATTGCAAAACCTGTCTGACCAAATCTGGGCGACAGGGGCAGCCGCTCGAGCACAACCGTCGACGGCATTTTTTTTCTGTTTTCCTTGTAGGCGTGCATAAAAAAAAAAAGGAGAGCAGGCTCAGCGCGTCTGCTGGAAGCGCGCCGGCGGGGGCGGCGGGAGCGTGGGCGCGATCGCCTCCACGTCGCGGTCCTCGTTGTCGTCGGCGAGCGGCTGCGCCATCGCCCGCGCGTTCGCAGGCCCGTGGGAGCGCCGCATGGCGGGCGTCCCCGTCGGCTCCGCAGCGCACATGGCCTGCGGCGCCGGGTAGAGGAGCCTCGCGCTCTCGAGGTCGCGCGCGTCCATCATTTGTTTTGTTTTTAAAAAGAAAGGGGGGGGAAAAAAAAAATTTTTTTTTTTTCCACGCGTCACAGCGTCACCTGGGGAAACCTTTCGTCCAGGGCGAGGACCAGTTTGATCTCTGCCGTCGTCTCCAGCGTGGCGTCGTCGGTTTGCATCACGCGCTTCTGCCGCTTCAGAAGGCTGCCGCGCTCGCGGGGTTCGGGCGTGCCGCCGTCCAACAGAAGTAGGACCGCCTCCGCGTCGCGACCCGTGAGCGCCGTCCAGATGAGCACCAAGTCCTCCGCGCGGCTAAAGGGCCTCCTGCGACGCCCCATCGAAATTTTGTTTTTTTTTTTTTGGACGGTCAGTCGTCGAAGATAAAATCGTTGTACTTGTCCCGTCTATACATGAAATCCCATGTCGTACACCTCCATCTATCATTTAGCTCTTCATATTTGTCAGCACTACATTCAGAGTGACAGGCCCGTGTGTTGCAGACCTCGGTTCGTTGCGTCGCCCCATTGTCATCGCACCACTGGTAATTCGCTGGATCGATCACGGTGTCGGCTGACCATTGCTGCTCCACCCCCGTAATCGTACGTTCGAATTTCAGTTCCCCACTGTCGCAAGCCTTTGAGCATCTCTCCTTTTGCTCCCATGCGGTCGCTTCGCATTTTTTGTATCTGTACGTATGGGTGATTGTCGACAACAGTCCAAGTGCCGGCCGTCGTACGACATGGAACGCCCTGAAATCCGTATCAAAACTTCCCCCGCGCATGTACGTCACGTTCAAGTCGAACGGACAGAAGCTAGGGCTAGGAGTACCCCCGCCACCGTACTTGGCAGGATAGAAGTTCACAGCCTCGATCTGAAAGAGCGTGTACGTGTGGCCGTCAATCGGTTCTTCCCAGTGTGCCTCTGTGCAATGAGCGGCGTGCAGCTCTTCAAAGCTCACATTATGCTCTACTCTCAGGGTGTTGACGATGTCGGTGTGATTGATTTTACTGTCTGGCACGTTTTGATCAATGGACAACAAATGGGTCTTCAAACCGTGGATGCACTTTACCTTCTGTGATCCGTTTGCGTCACCTTTGCCCCAGACGTAGCCGATCACCTGATCCGACGTCGCCATATTGCATTCTACCGGGCACTCGAAGACGTTGCATGCTTTCGTGTATCGCAACGCCCCGGGCTCCCACTTGCAGCCGTCCTCGTCGCAACGACTCGGGTCGTCCTTGTCGACCTGCACGCACGATTTGCCCATGCCAACTGGATTTGTAAAACCTCGTATAAACGCGGTCGTGCCGGGCTCCGCCGTTGCGAGCTTCACGTACGTAGACGAGAGCGCCGTGACGGTGGGTTTGTCTGCCTTGAGCAGCCGACACGTCGTGCCATCGTAATCCACGGCTTTGCAGTCCGTGTGCTCCTCGCACTTTTGCTTGCAGTCCGTGGGACTCGTGTATGTGTCTTGCTCTATCACATCACTTTCGTCGCCTTTTCTATCCGTTTCTATCACCTCCTCTGTCCGTGCGATGCACTCCCTTGTGCACAAGCCTTCCGCCGGCGTATCCGACCTTTGATAGCGTGTAACGCCATCCCCTTCATCCTCAGCCATCGTGCGCTGGTACGCGGGATATGTGCCTGCTCCTGCCACATAGGTCTCCGCCTGCCACGGCTCAAACGTGCAATCCTTGTCGCACGACGCAGGCATGTCACGCTGTTTGGTAGTGACGACGCCTGCAGGGCACTCTAGCGTATTTGTCATCCGTACATACGTCTCGTGGCACGTGCCACACTCGTCGCCGCATCCGGGTCCGCTTTCAATCACGTTGTACGCTTCGGGAGCCTCGTCGAACGTGGGGCACGCAAAGGTTTCGGCCACGACCTTGCTTTCGTCTCCCGTGATTGCGCGGGGAAGCTGTTGACGACGCCTGGTGCTGACACTCGCATCCGTGCTGACGTAATCCATGAAGCCTTTCGTGACTATCCGGTGAGGGTTCTCGTCATCCCCGTCCGCCGCGGCCGCCGCGGCCGCCGCGGCCGCCGAGGTGCCAGCCGCGGCGGGGGCTCCTCCGCCCGACAGGGAGAAGGTCTGCTCGGTGGACGATAACGAGCCGGTGCCTTGTTGCGTCCCGGACCCCGGTCCCGTCGGCGCGGTCGGTGACGCGGCCGGAAGAAGCTGACACACCCCGTCGTCGTCCGACTCGTAGCCGTCCTCGCACTTCTTCGCCGTGCACATGCCGAGCACGTTCCGTTTGTACTCCCGGTGCTCGTCGTCTCCAGTGCATTTGCGGCCGTTGACGAATAAAAGCATGAAAAGGACGGCCGCTACGAGGACGTACATCCACGTCGTGGACGACGAGGTTCCCTGCACGTGCATTTGCTCGTACGGTCTACCCGTCCTCATCGACCCTTTCCCCCCTGAAAAAAAAAACCCCCCATGATCACGGGACCGGTGCCGAGCGAGCCTCGTGGTAGGCCCTCTGCACGCGCTCGTTGCTGAAGCGCCGGTCGCCCGGGACGCTCCGTGCTTCCAGAATACCGCAGCCGCGCTCCTCGTCGTACCCGTAGGCCACGTCGTGGAGCGTCGTGACGCAGTCCGTGTCGAAGTTCCACTGGAAGCTGATGCCGCGGATGCCGTCGGCGTGCTCGTAGCCGCTGCTGTCGCGCGGCCGCTTCCCAGAGGCGAACGGAGGCGTCATCGAGTTGCCGTACAGGAGAACGACGCGGACCCCGCGCAGGGTCTCCGCCACGGCGCGGCAGCGGCGCAGCTCGTCGTCGTAGGGGTACCTGCACTTGATCTCGACGATGGTGGTGTCCCTGTGGTGCTTGGAGTAGAAGAGCAGGTCGGGCGTGTAGCTGTACTTGTTGTCTTCCAACTCGACGGTGAAGCAGGGCACGTCCTCGCGCCGATACGGGATGCCCAGCGCGGAGGCGAGGATGGAGTGCCGGTACTCCAAGACCGAGTCGAACTGGAGGCCCTCGGACGTGACGACCTCGCGTCCAATGGCGACGGGCGGCGGCGCCGCGGCCGGGACGGGGACGGCGGCCGGGACGGCGGCCGGGACGGCAGGCGCCACCTCCTCGGGCACCTCCGCCTGGGGCTCGTCGTCGCAGCGCCGAAGGACGTACTGCTTCGTATCCCCGCCGTACGACTGGATCTTCGCGTGGCCCCAGAAGAAGCCAAACGCCTTCCCGTCCCCGATCTCGACAGGAAGGCGCTGCCCCGTCACGTACGCCGTGTGCATGAGGGAGTGCGCCCGAGGAAAGGTCGTGTGCCCGTAGTGGATCGTGTCCTTCTCGACCGTGTTGGCGTACCTGCTATTCAGCACATTCACGAAGATGTAGCCGACGCGCGTCACGCCGCTCTGGTCCGTGTAGAGGCGTACGCCTCCGCCCCCGCCGTCCTCACCGGGGCACAGCGAGGTCTTCTCCGCCTTGCTCCGCAGTCGCCGGCCGTAGGTTTCGTGGACCTCCTGCATGTCCGAAGCCTCGTCCATGCGAACCCCACTCTATGGAAATATTCTGATGCGTCCCCTCGTGCCGCCAGACGAGTTTTTTTTTTTTTGGGAATCCTCTCCCCCAAAAAAGAAGGCCCGTGCGCGCGCTCACGCGCGCGGAGGAGGAGACGGAGGAGGGAGGGGGAAAGAAAAAAAAAATGATGTCGTGCCTAGGACGGTGCTGCCCCTGCGTGCCGCGGCGCGCCTCCCCGGACCCGCTCGACGGACCCGTAGTGGCGGACGAGTTCGGCGGCTTGCAGTCGCTCTACGCCGCGCCGGCGCCGAAACGGCCCGCGCCGCGAGCGCCGTCGCCGCCGCGGCGTCCGAAGACGCGCGAGGACGCCGCCGCAGACGTCATCCAGCGCTTCTGGCGGCGCGACCCGATCACGCTGGCGCGCATCACGCGTCGGTTCACGGTGATGCGCCACGGGGTGCCGATCTCCTACGACGCGGTCAGCCTCTTCCGGTACATATTGCTGACGGGAGACCTGCGCGATCCGCTCACGCGCCAGCGCTTCACCGCCGAGGAGCTCGAGCGCCTGGAGACGGTGCGGGGATTGCCGTTCCCGGGCATCGTCGGCGACGCCCACAACGTGTGCGGGCCCCTCCGCACGCGGAGGGCGCTGGCGATCGAACTGCTGCAACGCGCGGCTAATCGGAGAAGCTGAGGACCCACTCTTGCAAGTCCTTCTTCCGGCGTGGTCCTTTGTACACGTACGGTTTCTTCTTTCCTGGAAGGACGAGGAGCAGGAACGGGGCCCCAGGGACGTTGAACCGCTGGGCGCGTTTCGAATCAATGTCGAGGCGCGTGTACTTGACCCCGCTGATGGGGTCGCGCACGCACGCGAGCCAGCTGCGCATGAACTTTGCGCAGTGAGGGCAACCCTCCATGGTGACGAGCACGAGTTCGGGCGCCGTCATGGACCCGCTTTCTTCGGAGGCGCTATATTTTTTTTTTGCCCCAGGCGTTCCCAGATCGTCGCGAGGACCGGGAGCATCAAACCAAATCCAAGCAGAATTCCAGCCACCGGTAGGATTACGAGGTCCGGACCGCTCTCGGTCTGCTCACGGCTGTCTCCAAACGTCGCTTTTTTACCCTTGTGCGTCCCGCTCGTGCGCTGCTCGTTCACCCGCCGTTCCTCGACCGTGGCCGAGCTCCCGGCGTCGGCGTCCAAACCGCCCGTGGATTGACTCATGTGGATCCCCGACATTCACGTTCCGTCCCTCCTCTCTCTCTCAGTCATAGTAGGCCCCGGAGAAAAAAAAAAAACCGCCCGCGACATCTCAGCGGCACAGCAGGGCCGCGCCGAGCGCAAGGGGCGCCGTGTGCACGGCAAGGCGCGGTGTGATGAGCGCTGCGCTTCCCTGGAGGATCACCGGCACGCGGCACGGCGCGAGGCACAGCGCCAGCGCCAGCGGCGCCAGGGACAGCGCCAAGGCGACGCGCGCGCCGAAGGCGGTGGCCACCGTGCGCAGGCCCGCGGCGGCGTCGCCACACCGGTCGCCGACGTCCATCACCATCTCCCGGTGGAAGATCATCCCGAAGACGACGAGGGACGAGCGCCACGCCGTGCGGAACTGCCCGGAGACGGCGGCGGCGCCAAAGGCGGGGGCCGAGGCCACCACGAACGCGCACGCCGCGTTCTTGACGAAGAGGAGCGGCTTCAGGTGCTCCGTGTAGAGGTACGTGACCAGCGTGGCGGCCAGGAGGAGCAGCCGCGCGCGTACGCTCGCCAGCCAGCACATCAGCACCAGCACGAGGAGGTAGGTGCACTGCAGCAGCACCTCCACCGCCTCGGGCTGCACCTCGCCGCGCACGAGCGGCCTGTTCGGTTGACTGGCCGCCGTGTCGACGCCGCGTTGGTAGTCCACGAGGTCGTTGATGAGCATGGAGGACGACGTGACCGCGCCGGTGCCGAGGGTCGACAGCGCCAGCTGCAGAGGTGCTCCCGGTTGGAGGGCGTGCCGCGCGCCGTACGCGCCGTACGCCACGAGCGCCGCGCTCTGAGGCAGCGTCACGGGCCTCATCATCCGAACCAGCGGAGGCAGCATTTTTTTTTTTTTTGAGAAACACCGCCGAAACGAAACACGCGCAATCTGATTTCTCCCCTAGAGAATCACGGACGGTCCTCCTTAGATTTTGACGACCACGTAGACGACCAACGTCGCCCACACCAGCACGTACAGCGCCGTGAGCGCCCGGGCCAGGCGGAGGAAGTCGATGTCCATCGGCAGCGGCACGCTGCGGCAGCGCCTGTGTCGGCGCTCCTCAGGAAGCCGCGTGTTGCCGATCCCGCGCGCCATCGCGGCCCGTCTCTTTTTTTTTTGGTTTGGTCGCTCACTCGATCGCGGTATTCATAACATCACGGTTCTTCAGCCAGTACGTCTTGCCGACCCGGCCTCCGTGGCGCTCTATAGAATGATTACCAGTCCGTTTTACTTTTTTTGCCGGAGCGACGCCTCCATCCTTATATAGTAGGTGTTCCTTATCTTTACCAGGGCAATGTACTATATTCCGATTAGTTCCGCTAAATTCATTATAGAGGGTTGCCTGATATCTGCATTTCAGATTAGGTACCTTATTATTAACAGCGTCGCACAACTGGTTTGCATTCTCAGGGTCTGCGTCCCATTCAGCCTTTGTGTTGATTGTGCCTCCTGGATTGACATGACAATAGCCTTGATAACACTTACATCCCGTATGATAGACTGCCGGCCAATTCCAGTCCCCAGAACTGTATACGACGTCATTCCCGTAGTGATCCTTGGCGGGTTTTGATTTCCACTCGTCGTAGTTACAGTACGATCGCATTGTTTTGTATGAAAATAAGTCATTTCCATTTTGGCCATCCCATGCGCCCCAGACGCCATAGCAGTACTTGTCATGCACGCATGCCTGTTTAGCGTCGTCGATACTGCCGTAGTGCCCTCCACCGTCTGTACTAGGACCAAGGTACCGCATGCCTTCCGGCCTGCAGTACATGCCTTTGTGGTTGTGGTACGCGTCCTGCTCCCACACGGGGGTCGGCTTCACATATCTATGGGTGATTGTCACATTGGTGCCTAGCTTAACTGCTTCAACTACGTGATAGACCTTGTAATCCGTTTCATCAGTGCCCGACAGGTAATACTTTCTCTCACTAATCGGACAATACCCGCCACCCTCGCCACCGTACTTGGCATCAATGAAGTTCACCTTCTCGATTTGCCAGAGCGTGTAGACCTGGCCATCTACTGGTTCCGTCCACATATCCACGTTGATTCCCCCATTTTTCTCATCAACGCCGACCCCGTCGCTTCTCATTTTGGCGACGATTTCGTCCTGTTTGTACTGTTTGTCCGACACGTTGGTGCCAATTTCCTCGAATAATTTGGTTTCTAAACCGTTGATGCACTTCACCATGGTTTGACCGTACACGTCGTCGCTCCAGACGTAGGCGAACACCGTATCTTCCGTCTGCATCTGGCATTTGATCGGGCACTCAAAGACGTTGCATGCTTTCGTGTATTGAGTCGCCCCGGGGAGCCACTTGCAGACGTCCCCTTCGCATCGATTAGAGTCCTCTATGTCGACCTGTTGGCACGTTTTGCCAAATTCAGATGGTTCGAACATGATGCCTCTAGTGAACTTGGCCGTGCCGGGCTCCTCCGTTGCGAGCGTCACGTGCTCAAACGTGGCCGCCGTGACGGTGCCTTTGTCTGCCTTGAGCAGCCGACACGTCGTGCCATCTTTATCAACGGCCTTGCAGTCTGGGTGAGCTTCGCACGCTTGCTTACACTGATCCGTATCCGTGTATGTCTCTCCCTCTATCACATCATCCTCGTGGCCCTTTTTGCCGGGTAGGATCACCTCTTCTGCGCGGTGGATGCACGCCCTTGTGCAATACCCCTCCGCCGGATTATTCAAATCCCGTTCATACTTGCCAGGTTCACCCTCGACCTCCTTACTGTGGTACGAGTCTTCCGTGCCCGCGCCAGCCACACCATTAACCGCCTGCCATGGTTCATAAACACAATCCTGGTAGCAATCCTCTGGCAGCTGACGCGGTCTTCGTTGCGTGGCACTTTGAGGGCACTCCAGTGTATGTGTCTTCCGTGTATAAACCTCCCAGCACGTGCCACAACGATCGTTGCAGTCGCCCTCTAATTTCACGTCCCACGCTTTAGCATCCTCATCGAACGTGGGACACGTAAACGTTTGTTCCGTCACCGTCTTCAACTCTGACGTGACTTCGGGGCCGAAACGCTCCTGTCCTTTATGGAACTTGGTGCTGACACTCGCATCCGTGCTGATGTAATCCAAAAAGTCTCTCGTGGCTACCTGCCACCCGGCCGCCGCGGCGCCAGCTCCCGTCAGGGAGCCGCCCGACAGGGAGAACGTGCCGTCGCTGGCCGACGGCAACCCGACGTTTTGTGCAGTCCCGCTCGCGGGTGCGCTCGTCCTCGGCGTGGACGGTGACGTAGTCGGCAGAAGCTGACACACCCCGTCGTCGTCCGACTCGTAGCCGTCCTCGCACTTCTTCGCCTTGCACATGCCAAGCACGTTCCGTTTGTACTCCCGGTGCTCGTCGTCACCAGTGCATTTGCGGCCGTTGACGAATAGCACCATGAACAGCACGGCCGCGGCGAGGACGTACATCCACGTCGTGGACGACGTCTGTGCCTGCCCGTACATGGCTCCCATCTCTTTATTACACATCAAGGAGAGGGAGAAAAAAAAAAGGGGTAGGACGTCTCAGGGCGACGATGCGGGAGCGCTCTCACGATCGCGGGGCGTTGGCGCGCCGAGGAACTTCGGCTTGTCGTAGTAACTGGGCCTGAGGATGCCGTAGATGATTCCCATGAACGCCGTGATGAGAAACCCTTTCAAACAGTCACACCTACGGATGGACTGCCAAAAGATGGCCAGATTCACGCAGCGGAACACGAGGTCGACTACGAACGAGGAGACGTCCTCGCCGTTTGCGGCCGCCGTCCGCGCATGCGCCACGGTGACGGCCAGGAAGATCACCTGCACGGCAACGATGACCTTGCAGAAGGTGTTGGGCGTCTGACGCCCGCCGTCGACGAACTGCTTGCACTCGCCGAAAATTTTCATTTCTGACACGAGGCTCTGGTAAAAAAAAAAACAGACACCAGCCTCCCTTTCCCCCCACAACTCGAAACGGATGCGAGCGAACCAACTGGATACGTTACAACCCTGACGCGTTCAAGAGCTCGGACAGGTTTTGCAGTGATACGGCAGCCAGTACCAAAAAAAATTCAGACATATGCGTCTTCTCGACCTTGGCGCCGACGTCGTGGGTAAGGTGGCAGAGATTCTAGGGCGAGACTACGCATTCGTCTTTCGGCTCATATGCCGCGCCACAGACGTCGCCTCCAAGCACGTGCGCGACGACGAAAACCTACCCAAGACCAGGACGCCGCTTTCGAGCATTGCGTGGTCTAGAAGGCTGCTGCGCTGGGCCAAGGCGTGCGGCTGTCCTTGGGGCAAGCAAATCTGCAGGACGGCGGCCTCGCGCGGCTGCACCAACACGTTGAAGCTGGCGATCGCCGAAGGGTGCCCCTACGATTGGGAAGAGACGCTGGCGTGCGCGGCGCGCGAGCGCCGCCTGAAAGTGCTCCAGTGGGCGCACTACAAGAAAAACGCCCCGCTCACACCGAAGGTTTTTGCGTGCGCGGCCGATGGGGGGCATGATCCGGTGATACGATGGCTACACAATCAAGGTTGCCCTATGGACGGGACGGTGATGAGCTGCGCTGTGAGACGTGGAAGTCTGGACCTTCTGAGATTGTTGAGAAGCTACAACTGCCCGATGGACGAGCGCGCATGTCAAGTCGCAGCCGCAGAAGGTCACTTCCACATACTGCAATGGTTGTGGTGCCATGAGTGTCCGTGGTCCGAGTGGACGATAAAGTTTGCTGCAGAAGGAGGCCATAACGAACTGTTGAAGTGGGCGCACAATCGAGGGTGTCCGTGGGACGAGGAGGCCATGTCTGAGCTAGCCTTCAGGGGCGACTTGGAGATGCTCAAGTGGGCGCACGAGCGCGGCTGTCCCTCAGACGAATTGATGTGCGTCTACGCAGCGCAGTTCGGACACCTCTCCGTGCTGCAGTGGGCGTGGGAAATCGGACTTTGGTGGGACAATGGATCGGAGCTGATTCAAAAAGCAGTGGAGGAGGGGCATTTGCATGTTCTCAAATGGCTTCACGAGAAAGAGGTATTGAATGTGCATGACGACGACGAGGAAGTTTGTTTCGAAGCAGCGAGGTGCAGACATTTTGAGATTGTGAAATGGGGGCATAGCATTGGCTCCATTTGTTGCGAGGTCACCTTCGGCATAGTGGCAAGCTGGGGAGACCTCGAGATGGTTCTGTGGCTGCGAACGCACGGGTGCGACTGGGACGAGTTTACGTGTGCGCGCTGTTGCGACGGAGGATGCCTGGAGACATTGAAATACTTGCATGAGCAAGGATGCCCGTGGGATGACGAGGCCGTGAAAAGTGCGGTCGAACATGGGCACCTTCAGGTCCTGCAGTATCTGCACGCAAACGGCTGTCCATGGTACCCAGACGCATGCCACGACGCAGCCGTGAAGGGAAAATTTGCGATGCTGAAATGGCTGCGCTCCGTGGAGTCGCCCTGGGGACGACTGACCTGCGCGACCGAGTGCCACGGCATCATCGCAGAGTGGCTGCGCGAAAACGGATGCCCGGCGTAAAAAAAAAAATTGTGTCTGCGGAGTGTCAGTTACAAAAACATTAAAACCGGTCACTGATGCGCTTGCAACGCGCCACAAATTCCTCAAAAGACGACCTTCTCTTCATCATGTTGCAGCATGGGCAGCACCCGAAAGAATTGGCCACCGTGTAGCCGAGCGACGAGTCTTTGCGATCGATGCCTAGCAGCCCCGACTTCACACCGCACAAATAGCAAGGGCCGCGCACCAGCTGGGTGTGAGTCTTCTTGTCGAGCTCAAACTGCAGGTCTTTGGTGCTTTTGCGTCTTCCTGCGTCGTCGTGACATTGTTTGAATGACCTACCGCGACGGAGTGCCATCGAACCCACGTAGTACGGAATGGGAGTCTTCGTCGCAGCGCCCGTCTCTTGGTACCGAACGATGTTGCGCGACCCTCGAACAAAGTCGTCCTGTGACATCCCGCCGCGCGCCATGTTGCACGGCAGGCAGCATGCCACCACGTTGTCGTCCAAGTACCCTTTGCTCGAATCGATGCGGTCGATGCTCAACAGCTTCCCGGTCGCCGGTGCGGCGCCGCAGTAGGTGCACGTCGCACACGTGCTGAGAATCTCTTCTGTCTTTTGTGTCGAGAGCGAGAAGGTCAATCCACGTTTCTTTGCTTCGTTCTTCGCGTTGGCCACGCGCATCCTGCGCATGTTCGCTGGTATCATAATGTACTCCTTGTGCTTAAGATTGCGCTTCTTCGCCATCTCAGGGTACCGCTTAAAGTACGCACGGCGCACCTTGTTGTAGTGCGCCCGGTTGTCCTGTCTCCACTTCTTGCGCTTCGCCTTCACGTGATCCTTCCTCTCCAACATCCTAGACTTCTCCGCAGCTTTCTCAGTGCGTCGGTACCGTTGCTGCGTCTCGCGTGCTTGCAGGTAATGCTTCACGCACGTCGCCCGCTTACCGCTCTTCCCTGAGAAGGTTATCAAGCCGAGGTCCTCTTTGGGGTCGTAATAGAAGTCGGCTTCGGGCGCACGGTGGCCGCCATACTCACACCAGCAGAATCCAGACGGCGTGCTCCGTTTGCGCTTTTTCTTGTTTATGTCGCCGGCCCTTGATTTCTCCAACTTCTGTTCTGCCGTCTTGTTGTGGTAAGCCGTGCGCGCTTGCTCGTTCGCGCGTTCGCGCGCCTCAGGCCGCTGCCGGCACTTCTTAGTTGTTCCCTTTCTGTTATCTTTCTGCATCTGCTTGGCGGCGGTGAAGTCCTCGTCGGTTTTGAACATACTGCGGGTCAGCACCGCAAACCTTGTGCCCTTCTCAGCCAAGTGCTTCTCGTACTTGGTTTTGAAGTCCTCGAGGTCGTCGAAGACCACTTCTTTGCCCTCTTCTTTCTTCTTGTCGTGATACCGTTTGTTGCTCGCCTCCCTGGTACAGTCCTTACACGTGGTCTTTCCGGAGTAGAACTCCGTCGATGCCTTGTTCGCCCTGCATACCTTGCAGTGAATGAAGGTGTTCGTCATCGTTTTTTTTTTGGGACTGTGCGACAGAATTCTGTGCTGAGGGTAGTAAAACGCAGCGGGAAGGCAAAAAAAAAAGTCTGATGAGCTCGGGGATGTTTCTCCCCTCTCGGTAGTGCATCGTGTTCCAATTATTGAAACGCGGCACCGGCAACACCTTCTCTGTACCTCATGATGTTCCAGGAACGCGAGAACACCATGACGGTGTAGAGCTCGTTGGCGAGCGCGGACTGCATGTCCAGAACCAGCTCGATGTTGTCGATGCGGCTCAGGTTAAGCGAGCCCGTAGGCTCAAGCGACTGCTCGGGGCTCAAAGCGAAGACCATGGTGTACACCTGGTGCTCGGGGATGTTCGAGTGGAACTGGAAAGGCACGACCGAGCGCCAGTACACGGCGGGCTTCTTGCCGAAGCGCGAGGTGGTGTTGAGCAGCAGCTCGGCCTTCTCGATCGGGTCGCGGCCGTCGATGCCGGAGAAGTTGGCCCAGTTGTTGTGCTGCTCGTGCACCTGCCGGCGCACCGCGAAGATCAATTCCAGCGTTGGATGATTGAAACTAAGGGGAATGCGGCAGATCTGCTTGTTGTCGGTCTTGAAGTAGTGCTGCGTCTGCACGATGAGCTGCTCGAAGTGCGAGTTCTGGAACTTCTCGCGCTCGGCGGTGTCGAGGTAGACGTACGACACCTCCATGTCGGCCTTGAGGTCGTTGGCGGTGAGGCCGAGCGTGGTGCGCGCGTTGCGCACAATGAGGCCGGGCTTGGAGACGACGATGAGCTTCTCGAGCGCCTCGAACTCGACGTTGAGCTGCACGCCGTGGTAGGCGAGCGCGGCGAGGGGCAGCGCGGCGCCGGAGGCCAGGGTGAACCAGAAGGGCAGCGGGATGTAGAGCTCGCGCTCCTCGCCGGAGTCGCACACGAGCTGGGCGCGCGTGTAGCGGCGGCCGGTGAGCTCGGTGAGGCGGCGGCCCGACTTGCCGGTGAGCTCCTCCCAGCAGAAGAGGAAGGTGCCCAGGAGCTGGTCGACCTGCTGGCCGCCGATGAGCAGCTTGGCCTTGCTGATCAGGAAGTGGCCGACGTCGTTGCAGTAGTGCGCCCAGACGTCGTCGAGCTCCGGGCAGGTGACCGACGGGCAGTCGGCGTCGCCCTCGGTGCAGCACGAGAGCTCGCAGCGCGCGCCGTACTTGTCGCGGCGCCACGCGTTCTTGGCCTCGGCGAGCTCCTCGGCGGTGACCTCGACGGCGCCCGAGCCCGACTTGTTCAGGTAGCCGGCCTTGATGAGGGCGTCCTCGTCGGCGTCGGCGACCTTGTTCTTGTCAAACACCGGGAAAGTGGAGCCGCCCGCGAGGCCCGCGCAGCTGGGGTCCGCGGCCGCGTCGCAGGCCACGATGCCCGGGAGGGTGACGTGGAGGTACATGAAGTACACCATGTCGCCGACGCGGTTCAGCAGGATCTGGCTCTCCTGGCCGAACGCGGTGCCGGTATTGAAGGGCTGGGACAGCGACTCGATCGCAAACCGCGTGCACGGCCGGTGCGCGTAGCGCCAGTGGGTCAGCTTCGGCGAGCCGGTCAGCGTCTTGTCGATCATGCCCTGGGCAAGGATGTCATACGAGGCCATTTTTTGTCGCTTCGGTCTGGTTCGTCGATGTGTGTTATCTCTTAACCATGAGAAAAAAAAACTCGGACGTTGGCCTGACGCAAACGATGCATCAGACTTCCACAGGTGAGGCCCTCCGTGCGTGCCGAGCCGTCGCCCAATCGGGACGGAGATTGCGATCTGGACGATGCCAGGTGCGTCTGCGATCCCCCCGTGCGACGTCGCCCCTCCGCAGGGCGCAGCATCAGACTCCGCGGCCTCTCCGCGCCCGGACGCCGAGGTCGAGCGCCGAGGCCCCGAGACCATGTCGGGCGAGACGCCGCACACGCCGCTGGAGCAGCTGCCGGCCACGCCGGCGTCGTCCAAGCGCGCCCGCGCGGCCGAGGCGTCGCCGGCGTCGCCGGAGTCGCCGGAGTCGCCGGCGTCGCCGGCGTCGCCGGCGAAAGGCAAGAAGCGCGCCGCCTCTCCGCTGGTGGAGGAGGAGGACCTGGACGGGTGCGAGACGGCGTCGGAGGACTCGGACGACGAAGGCTCGCTCGTCGACTTCGTGGTCAAGGACGAGGAAGAGCCTCCGCCCGAGGAGCGCGAGGAGGAGCTTTCGGCGCGCGGCGACATGGACGGCATCGATCCGAAGAACATCGTGTCGGGCAAGCGTCGGCGCACGACGACGCAGCGCTACGAGCAGGAGGTCTTCAGCAGCGCGGAGTACCAGAAGATGGTGCTCGACGACGTGCCCGACGACGAGATGGACGCCGCGCTCGGGCACGGCGAGGACGAGAGCGACGACGAGAGCGACGAGGACGACGAGGACACGTCCGACACCGAGTACGAGGAAGAAGGCGAGGAGGACGCCGAGCAGGGCGAGGAGGAGAGCGAGGACGAGAGCGAGGACGAGAGCGAGGACGAGAGCGAGGAGTCGGCCTCGGAGGACGAGGAGTGAAGAAAAAAACCAGGGATGCGCGGGCGTGAGCGCGCGCGCGCGCGCGTCCACTTCGAGACGGGGAAAGACGGGCACAACAAAAGAAACGAGGGTCGCGCGCTCGTGTGTGCTTGGCGCGCGGGGACACACACACACACACACACAAGTCGTGTACTAGCCATCCAAAAAAAGAAGAGAAAAAAAAAAATTGCATGCTGACGCAGGAGCAGGTGGACGCCCAGAATGCGAGCGTGGTGTTTGTCTTCGCCTTTCTGTGCGTGTGGACAGTGTTCCAAGTGTTGTGCGACGGCCACCGCGATGCGTCGCGGGCGCTCTTGTAAAAATTTTTTTTTTTTTTTTTTAAAAAAGTATGGCTCACTACACCGCATGTCGGTACCCTGCGCGCACGTTCCGGGGGCGGGCCGGTGTCCGAACGTCAGTACGGCGGTCCTGGACGTCATGTCCTCTTTCGACGCCATCTACGTCATATGCACTGGTGAAAATTGCGCGAGGCATGAAGCGGGGTACTGGAGGCACGATGTGCAAGCAAAGATCCACATTGTACGCGGCGTCTACGATAGAGGCAACAAGAGAATCAACAATTTCAACAGCCACCTCAGCTGCATCGAACGCGGGCGCGGCCACGAGACGCTATTGATCCTCGAGGACGACGTGAGGCCTGTCACGCAGCACTCCTTGGCGCGAGCGGACGTCCCACGGATCCTCTGGGCGTTGAGGTCCAGGGAGTGGGACGTCCTGCGCCTGGCCAGCTACCCGAGGTTGTTTTCTGTACACCACCGGTCTCGTACGTGCCCTCAGCGCTGCCACTGCAGGTCCGTCGTCCCGAGGTTGTGCCGGATCAACGGCAGCTGTGACATGCGCAATACGGAGGCCTACGCGGTCCACCGGAACGCGTTCTCAAGGTTCCCCATTCGGTACAACGGGAGTCTTTGGTACGACCAGTGGCTGAGCGAGCAAGCGCTGACGCAGTATTTTGTGATGCCGCAGGTCTTCGTGCAGCAGATCAAGCAGGGAGAGGTCTACACCACCGAAACGTTTGCGAGACGGTGCGTCTCCGCCCCGTGAATTGTGCGTCGCAAGAAAGAAAAAAAAAAAATTGGGAAGTGCGTGACAGCTACTTGCTTTTTCCGCGACGGGCAGTCCTGCTCGGCACGGCCGGGGGCTCCTCGGGCGCGGACGACCCGCCGTCGGACTCGTCGGAGGCGACCTCCTGGATCTCGGGAACGCTCTTGAGGCGGTTCGGGTCCTGGTAGATCTGGAGGACCGGCGCGCTCGGCGTCACCGCCGGTGCGTTCGCCGGCGCAAACGGCACGTAGTCGGTCCGTGGCTCGGCGGGCGTGGACTCTGCGGGCTGCGCCGGCGGCTCTGCGGGCTGCGCCGGCGGCGCGGCATGGGCCGGCGGCGGCTCGGCGGGCGCGCACTCGGGCCGCGTCACCGACGGCGTGCTCGCGAGGCGCGTGCTCACCATCCACTTACGGACCGCGGCCTCGACGGTGCTCAGACGCGCCTCCACCATGACGATGCGCAGCGCCAGCACGATGGACCCGAGGACGAGGAGCAGGAACGCGGGCAGCTGCGACCCGCGGCGGGGCGCTTTGGGCTGCCTGGCCTGTGTCGTCGCGCGCGACCTCGGGGGTGGTGGAGCCTCTGTCCGCTTCGGCGCTTCGGGCACTTCCTGAATCGTGGGCATTGCCGTGTGTTGTCTGTGTACAGAGCGCTAAAAATTTAAACTCTTTTGCTGGCCGCATTTTATTTCCGCGTCCTCGTATACTCTCGAATGTCTACCAGCATTTCTTTAGCCACTTTTTGTTCGAATTCAGTGTATCCAGTCCTGTACTCTCGTCTCTTAACAAAAACTATAACAGCCCCTGCAATATTCAGGATAACTGCGAAGCCTACAGCTCCCAGGATGAGATACGGTGAGGCTTTCGTAATTGTCGACTCCGTTTCCTTCTCTCCCTGGCTCTTACTAGCTTCGACCCGCGATATCTTGATGTCATCAACCCCAGGTATCTTGGTGTCAGTGGAAAATATAGAGGGCGTAGTTTTTGTGACATTAGTTTTAATTTGAGACAAGGGCTTAGCACTATCGTCACCGGTTTTAAAGATCGTGAATCCGACCATGCTCGCGTCGCTGCTGTCGACCTCACGCTTCACAGTGTAGGATATGTCGTTGTGCATAAAGACTCCCTCTTGATAGTTATGTCCCCACTTCGATCCGTCTTTTGCCGCGTACAGGTCCGTCGGGTTTTTACCGTTGATTTGAATCTGGATGATCCACTGTTTCTTGTTGACAACGTGCACATACATCATTCCGACGGCGACGGTCGCAAGGGCTACAAACACTACCACACGACCCACAAACTCAGCCATTCTCGCCTGACGTCTATATTTTTCCAAAAGTATGTATTGTTCCTCTTTTCCCGCGAATACAGTCTTCAATTCGTCTTTTTTCATGTTTCGGGCTTCTTTTAAAAGGGTAAGGAATTCTTTCTGCGTTGGAGGTCCCTTTTTCTCCGTAACCTCATTCTCAGGCTGCTTATCAGGACTCCTGAACAGGAGCGTCGACATTGTCCTGTGAGTTGTTTTTTTTTTTCGCCACGCGTGTGGTCCGTTTTACCTACTCCGTTGATGGTATAAAAAAAAAAACCAATGACCAAACCTCTCTCTCCCCTCCTCTTTTCACGTGGTCCCGTCAGTACCTGTCGACACACGCGACGAGTACCTTCTCGACGATCTCGTGGAGCCGGGTCATGATCCGTCGCTGCGACTCGGCCTCCACGTACGTCTTAAACCAGCGCGGAGGCTCCAGCACGACGTGATTGTTCTCGTCCACGCCGGACGGGACACACTCGTCCACGAGCCGCTTCAGAAGAGAGCCTTCGTCCTCCCACGCCTGCACGTCCTCGAGCGTAACGGTGCGGATCGCCATTTTTTTTTGGTCGGGGGGGGGAGAGAGGTGCGTGGCACGTGTCGCGCAGGACCGTTACGGGTAAAATTTTTTTTTTTTTTTGGAACACGTGTCGTTCATTGAAGTTGGTATGTGGCGTAGTAGCGAGAGCCCGCGCTGTACCGTGTGTAGAACTGGACGTCCTCGCCGTTGCGTTTGATACGACCCTCGTGCAAGTTTTCGCGCCGCAGCACCCGCCTCAGATCCACCAGAAACCGTCGTAGGAAGCTGCGGATGCCGCGGATGCCGCCGCCGTATTCGAAAAGGCGGGGCAGCGGTACCTCGCACAGAAAACGGTGTGTGCGATCCCAGCTGACTTCGCCCCCGCGCTCGCGCATCAACTTGTGGAGCGCGTAGTGCACGTTCGGATCGTACACGAGGCAGTGGTTCTGGAGGACGTCGACGTCGACGCTTACCGATTGCACCACGTCCCTGAGCATGAAGCGGACCGAAAGACCGATGGGGCGCCGGATGCTGGCGCGGCGCATGTGAGGATGGAAAAAAAAAATTTTTTTTTTTTTGGTGGCGCGCGGCGAGGATCAGACTTTGTGCGGTCGCGCGTGTTTTTCGCGTTGTGGGCGAGGAGGCGGGCGCGTGGCTGACGTTTGCGATGCTCCGGTACGGCATGTGCCAGGAGGCGCCCGTGCGCCCGAAGAAGGTCGTCTTCGGCGTCCTGTCGGCGGAGGAGATCGAGCGGCAGGCGGTGTGCCGCGTGTGCGATACGGCCCTGTACTACCGCGGCCTCCCGGCCAGCGGCGGGCTGCTGGACCCGCTCATGGGATCCGTCGACCGGCGGCACCTCTGCGCCACGTGCATGAAGGACGCGCGCACGTGCGAGGGTCACCCGGGGTACATCAAGCTGCCTTTCCCGGTCTACCACGGCGGCTTCATCGACGTGGTGCTCAAGGTGCTCCGCACCCTCTGCTTCTCGTGCTCGCGCGTCGTCGTCTCGCCGGAGGACGACTCGGAGGGCATCCTCCGCCAGCCGCGCTCGGTGCGGCTGACGCAGCTGCACTCGCTCCTGCGGGCGCGGAAGACCTGCCCGCACTGCACGATGCCGCGCCCGCAGTACGCGCGCAACGTGCTCAGCATCGTGGCCGACTGGCCCGCGAACACGCCCTTCGAGGACGCCGAGGAGCGCGCGGCCTGCTGCGCGCCGTTCACGGCGCAGACGGCGCTGAGCATCCTCCGCCACGTGAGCGACGAGGACGTCGAGCTGCTTGGCTTCGACGCGGCGCGGTCGCACCCGCGCAACATGATCCTGCAGAACGTGCCGGTGCCGCCCCCGTCGACGCGGCCGGCCATCTACGCGAGCGAGGGCTCGCGCTCGCGCGGGCAGAACGACCTGACCGTCCGCCTGCTCGAGGTGCTCAAGCGCACGCACGAGGTGGAGGCGGCGATGGGCGCGGCGTCGCCCGCCGACGTGACGATGACGCCGGCGCTCAACGAGAAGATCCAGCGGCTGCAGTACGAGTGCGCGCTGCTCGTGACGAGCCCCGCCCGCGTCCCGCGCCCGTCCGGCGTGACCCGCGTCGTCGGGGGCATGAACTGCAAGAGCCTGAGCGACCGGCTGCGCGGCAAGGAGGGGCGGGTGCGGGGCAACCTGATGGGCAAGCGCGTCGACTTCTCGGCGCGGTGCGTGATCACGCCGGACTCGTACTTCGAGGTCGACCGCGTGGGCGTCCCGGTGAAGATCGCCAAGGTGCTGACGGTGCCCGAGACGGTGAGCAAGCTCAACATCTCGCAGCTGACGGAGCGCGTGCGGCGCGGCGCGGACGACGTGCGCGGCGCGCGCAGCATCGTCCGGCGCGACGGGACGCTGCTCTCGCTCGCGGCCTCCGGCGTCGACGTCGGCAGCATCGTGCTGCGCCCCGGCGACGTCGTCGAGCGCTTCCTCGCCGACGACGACGTGGTCGTCTTCAACCGGCAGCCGTCGCTGCACATGCACGGCATGCAGGCGCACCGCGTGACGCTCATGCCCGGCAACACCTTCCGCCTGGCGCTGCCGACGGCGACGCCGTACAACGCGGACTTCGACGGGGACGAGATGAACCTGCACGTGCCGCAGGGCCTGATGGCGCGCGCCGAGTGCGCGTCGCTGATGGCGGTGTCGCAGAAGATCATCAGCGCGCAGGCGTCCAAGCCGGTGATGGGGATGGTGCAGGACGGGCTCATCGGCCTCCACCTCATGACGGGCGGCGGCACCGTCCTCGACCGCGCGCGGGCCTGCCGCCTCATCGGGGCGACGCGCAACTGCGCGCGCGCGCTCCCGGCGCCGGCCCTGGTCGTCCGCCGGCGCGCCGGCGGCGCCCCCGAGCGGCTCTGGACCGGCCGGCAGCTGCTCTCCGAGCTCCTGCCGGCCGAGCTGTACATGGAGCCGGCGGGGCGGCTCGCGGCGGCGGACGGCTCGGTCGCCGAGGAGCCGGTGCTCGTGCGCGCCGGCCAGCTCCTGTGCGGCACGCTCAAGAAGGCGCACGCCGGGACGGGGGGCGGGGGCATCGTCGACACGCTCTGCCGCGTGGGCGGCGGCGCGGCGGTCGTGCGCTTCCTCAGCGACGCGCAGCGCATGGCGCGCGCGTACCTCCTCCACCGCCCGCACCACGTCGGCGTCGCCGACGTGATGCTCGACGACTCGGGGCAGCAGCAGGTCACGGAGCGGCTGGAGAAGGCGACGCGCCTCTGCGAGGAGATCCAGGCGGAGGCGGTCGACATGCCGGCCGAGCAGAAGGCGCTGGCCGAGAGCGCGGTGCTGCGCGTCCTGGGCAAGGTGCTGCTGCAGGCCGGCGGCATCGTCGACGAGCACCTGCGCGGCAACAACGCCATCCGCAACATGGTCAACTCGGGGTCCAAGGGCTCCTTCATCAACCTGTCGCAGATCTGCGCCTGCCTCGGGCAGCAGTCGCTCGAGGGGCAGCGCATCGCGGGCGCGGCCGGCGAGCGCACGCTGCCCTGCTTCAGCCACGGCGACACGCGCCTGGTGAGCCGCGGGATGGTCTGCAACTCGTTCGCGCTCGGCCTCACGCCGCCGGAGCTCTTCTTCCACGGCATCGGCGGGCGCGAGGGGCTCGTCGACACGGCCGTCAAGACGAGCCAGACCGGCTACCTGCAGCGCCGCATGAACAAGGCGATGGAGGACCACTACGTCGACCACGCGGGGCGCGTCGCGACCTTCAACGGCGACATCATCAGCCCGCGCTGGGGGAGCGACGGCATGCACCCGGCGCGGCTCGAGCGCGTCACGCTCGCGGCGCTGCGCATGGACGACGCGGAGCTGGCGCGGCGGCTGGCGCCGGTCGAGCTGCAGCTCGCGCGCGAGTGCCGCGACGCGGTCCTGGCCGTCAAGGGGCACATCCTCGCCGCCAACGACTTCGACGCGCGCGTGCTCGCGCCCTTCCACGTGCAGCGGACCGAGCAGTACGTGCGGCGCTGCGTCGCGGACGCGCGGGCGCGCCCCGACGACGGCGAGGCGCGCGTGCGCGACGCCGAGGCCACGGCGGCGCTGCTGCAGCTGGCCACCGCCGCCGGCTCGCGCTGCGTGGCGCTCGCCTTCGTGCAGACGATGTGCGCGTCGGCCGTGCGCGGGATGCGCTCGCGCGAGCACCGCGCCCTCTGCGAGCACCTGCACGAGCGCGTGCGCGACGCGCAGAGCGTGCACGGCGAGAGCGTGGGGTGCATCGCCGCGCAGAGCGTCGGCGAGCCGTCGACCCAGATGACGCTCAACACCTTCCACTTCTCGGGCTGCGCGACGAAGAACGTCACGCTCGGGCTGCCGCGCATGAAGGAGATCTTCGACGCGACGCGCAACCCGAAGACGCCGTGCACCACCGTGCGGCTCCGCCCCGGCTTCGCGACGAGCCAGGCGTACGCCGAGTACCTCGCCGACACGCTGCCCTACACGCGCCTCGAGGACGTCGTGACGGAGTGCGCCGTGCTCCGCCTCGAGGACGCGGCGCGCGAGCACCGCGAGGTGCGCGCCGAGCTGCTGCTCCAGCCCGCGGGGCACTTCCGCGCGGCGACGATCATGCGCTTCACGCTCAACCAGGCCGTCATGCGCACGCGCCGCCTGACGCCGCCGATCGTCCGCGCCGTCCTCGCCGACCGCCTCGGCGACCGGGCGGCCATCCTCTCCACGGAGGTCAACACCGTGGAGTGGTACCTCTTCGTCAGCTTCTTCGAGCTGCCCGCGATGCTCGAGCACGGCGGGCGCGGCAGCGAGCACGAGGGCATGCTGTACGACCGCGCGACGCGCGTGCTCATGGACACGGTGGCCATCTCGGGCCACCCGAAGGTGTGCGGCGCCAACGCCGCGCCGTCGCGCCACCTCCCCGCCGGGGCGCTGGCGACCGAGGAGGAGTACGTGGTGCACGTGTACGGCAACTTCCTCGCCGACTGCGTCGCGGCGCCGTGCATCGACACCGACCGGTGCACGTCCAACGACGTGTGGGAGGTCTACTCGCTCTTCGGCATCGAGGCGTGCGCGCACACCTTCTTCGAGCAGATCCGGAGCGTGGTCAGCTTCGACGGCACGTACGTCGACGACCGCCACCTCGTGCTGCTCGTCGACACCATCTGCCGCAACGGCTGGATCATGCCGCTCAACCGCCACGGCATCAACCGCACGGACGCGTCGCCGCTGATGC
>MDSW01191015.1_pt1 | contig 24767 bp, 27 predicted proteins | sample 811171 | NCBI WGS metagenome assembly MDSW01 (sample SAMN05326641, study PRJNA326480) | marine metagenome | isolation source: seawater | place: Atlantic Ocean: North West | collected 2012 | reverse complement strand
ATCATATGGAAGCATAACATGAAAATTTCCATCACCTAAATGACCAACCATTGGACCTCTTAATCCAAGTTTTTTAACCTCTGTCTCGGCAAACTTAACACATTCAGTAATTTTAGAAATTGGAACACAAATATCAGTTGTGTATACTCGTCCATTATTTATAAGTGCTTTAACAGAGTACCAAGCATCCCATCTTGCTCTCCACATTTTATTTCTCTTTTCTAATGTTTCGGCCCACTTAAAATCACTACCATTGTTATTTTTTGATATTTCATCTACAATTTTAATTTGCTCTTTATTTGAAATTTCATCTCCATGAAACTCAAAAAATAATGTTGGTAAAGGTTTTACATCCTCTAATTTTGAATAATTAATACTTATCTCCATTTGATCTTTGTTGAGCATTTCAATTCTTGCTATAGGTATACCATATTGAATTACTTCTTGTGCGGTCTTTACCGCATTCTCAAGTTCTTGAAATTGACAAACGGCACTGATTATATTTTCTGGAATAGGTGATAATCTTAATTGGACCTCTGTTATAATCCCCAATGTTCCCTCTGAACCAATAAATAAATTTGTTAGATTATATCCAGCTGAAGTTTTTTTTGCACGACCTCCAGTATTTATGATATCTCCATTTGGTAAAATAACTGTTAATCCTGTTATTACAGACTTCATAGTCCCATATTTTACAGCCATTGTCCCCGAAGCAGATGTAGACGCCATTCCACCAATAGCAGCGTTTGCACCTGGATCTATTGGAAAAAAAACACCATCTTCTCGCAGATATTCATTAAGTTGCTCTCTAGTCACACAAGCTTGAACTCTACAATCAAAATCCTCAGTGTTTACCACTAGTACTTTATTCATCTTTTCAAGTGAAATGGTTATTCCTTTATCATTTCCTACCGCATGGCCCTCTAAAGAAGTGCCAGTACCAAATGGAACTACTGGTACTTTATTTTCATTACATAACTTTAAAATTAGAGACACTTCTTCATTCGTCTCAGGAAAAACTACTGCCTGAGAAAGTACAGGATCATATGTATCTTCACCTCTAGCATAATTTGCTCTTGTTGACTCTGATAGAGAAAATCTATCGTTGAGAATCTTTTTAAGTTGGTTTTGAAGATTTAAGTTCATTAGAATATATTATTAAAAAAAAAATAAAAAATATATGACTAATTAACCAAGCATTTTTTTAATATTTTCAATTGAATCAGAAATATTATCTTGTGAAGCAGCAAAACTAAATCTAACATAATCCTTAGCCTTTTTTCCAAATGAAGTTCCTGGAACAATTGCAACTCCAGCTTCATGAAGACATTTTTTTGCAAATTCCTCACCATTCATACCAGTTTCTTTAACATTAGGAAAAGCGTAAAATGCTCCACCTGGTAAACTACAATCAATTCCTTTAATACTATTTAAACCATCATAAATTAATTTTCTTCTTTTTGTAAATTTTTCCATCATAAAATTTATTGAGTCATCTGGTCCATCAAGAGCAGCAATTCCACCAAATTGAATAGCTGCATTGACACAGGAATGATTATTTACACAAAGTTTAATTACTTGTTCTATTAATTTTTCAGGCCAAACTGCCCAACCTAATCTCCAACCTGTCATTGAATATGCTTTGCTCCATCCATCAAGAACAATTAATCTGTCATATAAAAAAGGATAGTCAAAAAAAGATGGCATTTTTTTTCCATCAAAAATTTGTCTACTGTAAATTTCGTCGCTTAAAATAGCAACTTTTGGAAATTTCTTTAATCCCTCTGCTAGCTCATCAATTTTTTTTTTTTCAGTGAAAGCACCGGTGGGATTGTTTGGGTTATTTAATATAATTAATCGTGTATTTTCATTAATTAAAGATAGTATTTTTTTTGGATTAATAGAAAAATCTTTATCTTCAAGCATATCTATGGGTACTGCTTTTGCACCTGTAAAATTTATCATCGACTCATAAATTGGAAAACCTGGATCTGGGTATATAATCTCAGCACCTGGCTCACCAAATAGTGTTATTGCATAATACATGGTCGGTTTTCCACCTGGCATGATAATTACTCTTTCAGGATCAATTTCTGCGTTATATAGCTTTTTAATTTTTCTTGTTACGGCTTGCCTACATTCAATTATTCCATTGGGTAAAACATACCCATGATGACCATCATCCAAAGCTTTTTTTGTAGCTTCTACAACATGATTTGGTGTTTTAAAATCTGGTTGACCAACGCTTAAGTGAATTATTTTTTTTCCTTGAGCTTCTAATTTTTTTGCATCAGCTAAAATTTTAAATGCTGTTTCAGTACCTAGTCTTCTAAGATTTTCTGCTAATTTCATCTAATTATCTATATACTAATTTTGAAGAGTTAAGTTCTTTTAAATTTTTACAACCCATCAATTTCATATTCCTTTCAATTTCTTTATGCAAATTTTGCAACATTTTTTCAATACCCTTTTGACCACCTGCGCTCAAACTAAAAAGATAACCCTTTCCAAAGCTGCATGCTTTTGCTCCAGCTGCAATTGCTTTTATGACGTGAGTACCTCTTCTGATTCCACCATCTAAAATTATTTCAACTTTATTACCAAATTTATCTGAAATTTCTTTTATTTGGTCAAAAGGTGATAATGAACCATCTAGCTGTCTACCACCATGATTTGATATTATCACAGCTGTACAACCAATATCTATTGCGTGCTCTACATCCTCTAAACTCATTATACCCTTTAAAGCGAACGGACCATTCCATTTTTTTACGATGTATTCTGCATCTTTCCAATTCATGGCTGGATCATATTGTTCGTTTATATACTCAATCACAGATTTAGTTATATTTGTGCCTTTGTCTGTTTTGTTTTTTACATTTGATAATTCAAATTTTTTATTTGTAAAATAATTAAATAACCACCCAGGTCTTAAAGCAAAATCTACAAAGCTTTTAAAAGTAAACTTTGGAGGTGTTGTGAAGCCCGTTCTATGATCTCTTTCTCTATTTCCAGCAACTATAGTGTCGACGGTTAAACACAATCCATCAAAGTTAGCCATTTTACATCTATCCAACAAATCATCAGTAATTGATTTGTCTTTGTGGACATATAATTGAAATAATTTAGGTCCGCTTGAAATATTTGATATTTCCTCAATAGATGTGTTTGCCATAGTTGACATGCTATAAAAAGTTCCAAATTTTTCTGCAGCTCTAGCTGAAGCTTTATCTCCATCTGGATGATATAATCTTTGCATCGCTGTAGGTGAGAGAAAAAGTGGAATATTTATTTTACGTCCTAATACTATTGTTGAAAGATCAGGATTTTCCACTCCATTTAGAACATTTGGTATTAAATCACATGAATTAAAAGAGTTAGAATTTCTTCTTAATGTTACTTCATCATCTGACCCTCCATCAATATAATGAAAAATTGGTGAAGGTAATTTTTTTTTAGCTAATCTTCTAAAATCATCGTAGTTATGACAATCATCAAGATCCATTTTTTCTAAATCTTAGATTTTTTCTACTTAAATCACTTATTTTTGTACATCCCATTAATTTCATACCTCTCACTAGCTCTGCACGATATTGTCCTAAAGCTCTTTCAACGCCTTCCTGTCCTGCTGCTGCTAATGCATAAAGATATAATCTACCACCTGCACATGCTTTAGCTCCAAGAGATAAAGCTTTGAGCATATGAGTCCCTCTTTGAAATCCTCCCTCACAAATAACATCTATCTTATCACCAACTGCATCAACAATCTCTGCTAATTGGTCAAATGGTGATCTAGAACCATCAAGTTGTCTTCCACCATGATTTGATACCATTATTCCTGTGCATCCAATATCTACTGCTCTTTTAGCATCCTCAACACTCATCACTCCTTTAAGAGCAAAGTGCCCACCCCATTGTGAACACAATTTTTCAGCATCATTCCAATTCATTGATTGATCTAACATGGTGGAAAAATAATTACCGATTGAAGTATTAGTGCTGGTACCTTCTTTCACATAATCTTGAAGATGTGGCAATTCAAATTTACCTTTTGTTAAATAGTTTATCCCCCACATTGGTTTAATAGCAAAACTGAAAAGACTTGATAATGTTAGTTTAGGAGGGGACGTAAAACCAGTTCTTAGATCTCTTTCACGGTTTCCTCCTGTTATTGTATCTACAGTTAAAGCCATTACATCAAATTTTGCTGCTTTAGCTCTTTCGAGACAAGAGTCATTCAATCCTCTATCTTTATGAAAATAAAACTGAAACATTTTTGGAGTATCAATCATTGAGGAAATTTCCTCAACACTTACTGTGGCTAAAGCTGAAACACCGAACATCGTATTGAATTTTTGAGCTGCTTTACCCACCGCTCTCTCTCCATCATAATGAAAAAGTCTTTGAAGGGCTGTTGGAGAACAATAGAATGGTAAATCAATTTTTTTTCCAAAAATTGTTGTTGATAAATCAACATTTTCTACACCTCTTAAAACATTCGGTACTAAGTCAACATCATTAAATGCACTAGAATTTCTCTTATAAGTGATTTCATCATCTGCAGCGCCATCTATATAATGAAAAATTGGCGATGGTAGTTTTTTTTCAGCTAATTTTCTAAAGTCATAAAAATTATGACAATCTTTTAATCTCATAAATTATTCTAAAATTTTTTAAGAAAATTAAACATATAACTATTTGCCCCAGGATTTTTATCCCCCAGGCTTGCATTAGATATATGATTGTATGAAAAACCAAATTGACTCTCTTTTGGTAGATCAAAAGATAATTGAACTTCACTTTTAAACTCAATCATATGACCTAAGTCTTTACCGTCTCCCTGGCTATAAAGACCAGGTGTGAAACTTGGCGTTACATTTATGCTGCCAACTTTATACATTGCTTGAACTCCTGTGTAAAAATAACTAGCACTATCTTGTGTTATTAAAGCTCCTGTAATTGGTGAAAGAGTACCTAAAAAACTTTCTCTAGTAAGTTTTTCATTTTGATGTTGAAAACCAATTATTTGTGATCTCTTACCATCGTCACTAAAATCAAACAATCCAGTGAAAATATTAATTTCATGCTCACTATTTGAAATTTTTTTATTATCTGTTGCCTTTAAAGGTGTAAATATAAATAAAAAAAATCCAAACAATAAAATGTGTTTTTTAAAACATGTTAGCTTCATAAAAAATTTTATCCTTTTTACATATACAATTATATTTTACGAAAAACCAATTTTTTTAGTATTATTGCACCTCCTAAAAAAAATAACAATACTGGCAATCCCCATAGAATAAACGTATTTTTGTTAAAACGTGTGTCATAAACAATCCATTCCCCATATTTTTCAATTAAAATTTTATAAATTTCTTTTTCACTTAACCCTTCATCAATTTTTTTATTGATAAGAAGCTTCATACTGATTGCAAAATCAGACTGGGAGTCGTAAATGGATTGACCTTGACAAATTAAACATCTCAAATTTTTTGAAATTTTAATAGTTAACTCATCATTTTTATTTGCATATGTTATTGAAAAATAATTTAATAACAAAACTAATACAATAACAAATCTTAAAAATTTCATTTTATAATTAAACTTATTTCTTTAAGTGAGTCTCTTGTTAAATTTCCAATAAAACTTTTTATTATTTTTTTATCTTTGTTAATTAAAAAAGTTTCAGGTATTCCATAGCCACCAAACTCAATTGAAATTATACCATTTGTATCCACTATAGTTGTAGAGAAAGGATTTCCTAATTCATTTAAAAATTTTTTTGCGTTTTTCGGATTATCTTTATAATTTAATCCTATAACTTTGATTGACGAATTTTTACTTAACTCTATCAATTGAGGATGTTCTGCTCTACAGGGTGCACACCAGCTGGCCCAAATATTTAAAATATAGAAATTACTGCCTCTAAATATTTCTTTTGAAGAAATTTTTTTATTAGAAAATAATTCTGTAGAAACAAACTCAGGTAAATCTCTAGCTTCTTTTTTTTCAGGTACATATATACCTGAACTGTTTAAACTTTTATATAATACAAAAAAACAGAAACTTAAAAAAAATATTAACAAAATAATTAAAAATTTATTTTTCATAATATCTCTTATATAAACTTATAGAGCCTCCGATTACCAAAAGTAAAGTTGATATCCATATCCAAATCATAAATGGTTTAATTTGGTAACGAACATTAAAATATTCATCACCTTTAATTTTATTTATAACTAAAAATTTATCTCCAAATAAATATGTTTTAATATCAGCTTCACTAGTAACCACCTCTGGTTGATCATAAATTCTTAATTCTGGCTCAAATTCATAAATATTTTTTTTATCATCTACGACTATAAAATGACCAGTAATTGATTGATAATTGTTTATTTTATTATTTTTTAAAGATTTAAAAAAAATTTTTTCCTTTCCAAAATTAAAACTATCTCCAACCTTTAGATTCATTGTTATTTCACTAGACATAATTCCATTAAGTAAAATACTTAAAATTAATAAACTGAAACCAAAATGAGAAATTTTTTTTGAAAAATTATGAATTTTTTTTGAAAAAAAATCTTTTATTGTTATAAAAACTAAATGTAACGAAGCTACCAACAAGAGACTATTAAATAAATCTGTACGACCAATTTTTTCTAAGAAAATTAAAGACAGAAACATTGAAAGAAAAAAAAATAAAATTAATTGAAATTTATTTTTGATATTTGTTTCTTTAATCCATCTAAAATTAGGCCCAATTGACATGAAAAGCATAAAAAATATTAGAAAGGGTACAATTAATTTATTATAAAATGGTGGACCTACGGATATTTTTTGATTTGAAATTACCTCGAGAAAAATTGGATATAATGTTCCAATCAAAATTACAGAAAGAAAGTACATTAAAAACCAATTATTTATCAAAATAGAGACTTCTTTACTTAAAAAATAAATTTTTTGATAATCTTCTTTTTTCTCTTGATAAAAAGTAAAGAAAATTACTAAGGACATAATTACTAAAAAAAACAAAAAACTTAAAATAAAAATACCTCGAGAAGGATCATTTGCAAATGTATGTACTGAATTAAGTATACCTGATCTTACTAAAAAAGTTCCACACATACTTAAAGTGAAAGTTGCTATTGACAATATTATTGTCCAAGTTTTTAAAAAATCTCTTTTTTCAAGAACTAAAATACAATGTAGCAGAGCAGTTAAACATATCCAGGGCATCAGAGAAACATTCTCAACCGGATCCCAGAACCAAAAACCACCCCATCCTAATTCATAGTAAGCCCAAATAGACCCCAACATAATTCCTACTGTTAAAAAAATCCATGAAACTAAAATCCAAATTTTAATGTTTTTTGCCCAACTTTTTGAAATATAATTTTCAACTGTAGCTGCAAGACTCGATGAAAATATTATTGATGCGCCTACATAACCTATATACAAAATTGGAGGGTGAATAGCTAAAGCTGGATCTTGTAAAATAGGATTCAGGCCTAACCCTTCAACTGGTTTTGGAAATAAATAATTAAAAGGATTTGAAGTAATTAAAACAAACAGAAAAAAACCAATTATAATTACTTGTTGAAATACTAAGGTTAAAATTCTGTACCTTTTAACTTCATCTTTAGAATAAATTAAAAATAAAAATAAAAATAGGGTTAAAACTAATAACCATAGAAGTAAACTCCCTTCATGGTTTCCCCATGTTCCTGATATTTTATAAAAAATTGGTTTATTTGAGTGAGAATTATTAAATACAGTTTCATTGCTAAAATCGGATATCACAAAACAAATAACTAAGCTAAAAAAACTAGTTAATACAAAAAAAAATTGTAAAAAACTTAAAGAAAAAATTTTTTTATCAATTATTTTAATCTTATAACTTTTTAGAGAAAGAATAAAAATAATAACTGAAGAAGCTAAACCAAAAATTAATGAATAATATCCTATGAAATTAGGTATCAATTTATTTATCTCCTAAAGCTTCTTTCACCTCTGGAGGCATGTAGTTTTCATCGTGCTTTGCTAAAATTTTTACCGCTTTAAAATAACTTCTATCTTGCAAAAATCCCTCTGCTACAACTCCTTTGTTTTCTGAAAACAGATTTGGAACTGATCCTGAATAACTCACATTTATCTCATTTTTAAAATCAGTGACTATAAAATTTATTTTATTTGAATTTATACTCACAGATTTATCTTTTACCATTCCTCCTACTCTAATTTTTTTTTTTTCTATTTCCTCTAAATTTTTAATATCTGTAGGCGAAAGAAAAAATACCACATCTTTTTCTAAAGATTGGAGAATTAAAAAAAGAGATAAAATTATTGATAATATTAATGCCAATAAAAACGCTATTCTTAATTTAACTTTTTTTACCATTTTTGGATTTAAAGTTAAATTTTAGAAATTAGAGTATTTAAAAGTATTTCTTTATTTATTTTTTGTTCTTTAGCAATAGCGCTCTTAGCTTCACTCAATGAACCAAATTTAGCAATATATTTTTTTTGTTCTCTCAACAATTGAAGCTTAGTCAACAAATATAATGATGCAAAACACATGATGGTGAATAAAAAAGCTGACCAAACATACGCTCCATACCCATTCATTAAAAATATCTCATTGATCATAATCTATCTAATCCTTTACTCTTAATCCTTATCATTTCCGTATTAAATTTCATCAAAAAAATTAACAAGGAGAATAGAGCAAATGCCGCAGTCATTATAGCTAAAGGTATAATCATAGAGGAATGAATAGTTGTATCACCCATAATTTTTAATGATGGACCTTGATGTAATGTGTTCCACCAATTAACTGAAAATTTTATAATCGGAAGATTAATGGCTCCAACAATTGCAATTAAAGAGCTTATTTTGTTAGCACTATTTTTGTTTGTAATAATTCTCCATGACAATAAATACATTAAATAAAATAAAGCTAAAATTAGCATAGAAGTAATTCTTGCATCCCAAGCCCACCAGGTTCCCCATGTTGGTTTTCCCCATATTGATCCAGTTATTAATGCAATTATATTAAAAATGAATCCTGAAGGAGCTAAACTTTTTGATATTAAAGAAAAATTTTTATTTTTAAAAATAAATGTACCAAATGAAAGAAAAGCTATAACAGCAAATATACCTAGTGCCATCCAAGCAGCAGGAACATGCACATACATTATTCTAACTGAATGACTTTGCTTGTAATCTTCGGGTGATAAAAAAAGAGATTCTGTTAATCCAATAGTCAATACAATTATAAATAAAATAAATACGTATTTTACAGATCTCGAAGAAATTTCGAATATTTTTCCTAAGTCAAATAAATTAAACATTTTGAAGTTTTATATATTAAGAATTGAGATTTTTTAATTATTTTTTAAAAAGATCTGATCAAGAATGCTGAGGGAGAAAATAATAAGGGAATTAATTGCATTCCTGATCAGAATGTAAATTATAAAATAATGATATGTCTAAGATTTGCGGTAAATGTGTTTAAAAAATGACTTGTCTCTTAATTAGATGGTTTAAAATATGTTGAGCCTTTTCTCCCAGAAAAAATCTCATTAATTAGTGGATGTTTGATCGGCTCATCTGAGTCATCATTTAACAGATTCTGCTCTGAAACGTAAGCTTCATAAGTAATTTCATCATTTTCAGCAAGTAAATGATAAAATGGCTGGTCTTTTCTTGGTCTGACATTCTTAGGGATTGATTGATACCATTCTTCTGAATTGTTAAACTCAAAATCTACATCATATATAACTCCTCTGAAATCAAAGTGTTTATGTTTTACCACATCGCCTATTGAAAATTTTGCTTTTTGAATTGCCATTTCTTAAATATGAGTATTAAATTAAAAAAATCAATAAAAAAATTTAAAAGTTTTGGTAATCTGTTAATATCTAATAGTGAATAAATCTTTTGTTAAATTTGTCACAGACTTTGGACCTTTGGTGGTCTTTTTTTTCTTTTATTATAATAGCGATAAAAATCTAAAAGTAGCAATACCACCTTTTATTTTTGCAACCTTAATTTCATTATTTGTAGTTTGGTTAATTGAAAAAAAAATACCCACAGTCCCATTGATTAGTGGGGTCTTGATAACTTTATTTGGTGGTTTAACGATTTATTTTAATAACGCTATTTTTATTTATATTAAACCAACAATTATAAATATACTTTTTGCATTTACCTTGCTCTTTGGAAAATTTTTTTCAAATGAACCAATTTTAAAGAAAATAATGGGAAAATCTTTGTCCCTAACTCAAGAGGGATGGGATTTGTTAAATAAAAGATGGATATATTTTTTTTTGTTTTTAGCCATATTAAATGAATTTGTGTGGAGAACGCAATCAGAAGAATTCTGGGTTAATTTTAAAGTTTGGGGACTATTACCTATAACTTTTATTTTTACTGCTTTTCAAGTACCATTAATCAGTAAACACAAAATTAATGAATAAAAATTTAAAATTAATAATTAATAATTCAATAAAAAGTGTTGAAGAAAAATATTTTTTTGAAAAATATGAATTAAAAATCATATTAAACCTATATGCTAAAATGGTATCAAAAGGATCTTGGAAAGATTACGGCCTTACAATATCAAACCGACAGGCAGGTTTTAAAGTTTTTAGAAACTCAACAGAAAATGCAATGTACAATATTTGTAAAAATTTTAACCCAAAAAATAGAAATTTAAAATATTTGGTTACAGATACTAGGGGTAGAATTCTAAAAAATTCAAGTGACCTAGAAATAATGCTAAATAGTATTAATTGGAAAAAACTTTAATTAGATTATCTTCTCTGACCGAACAGCCTTAAGAGCATAATAAAAAGATTTATGAAGTCTAAATATAGTGTTAGTGCGCCCATTACAGCTTTTTTACCTATAACTTCTCCACTGTCAGATGATAAATACATATTTTTTATTTTTTGAGTATCATAAGCTGTTAAACCAACAAAAATCAAAACTCCTAAAATTGATATTACAAAATACATCATAGAAGACTTAAGAAATATATTTACCAAAGATGCGATTATAATTCCTATTAATCCCATAAATAAAAATGATCCAAACTTTGTAAGATCTCTCTTAGTTGTGTAACCATATAAACTCATAGCTCCAAAAGTTGCTGAGCTTATGAAGAATACTCTCGCAACACTTACTCCAGTGTATACTAATAGTATCCAAGATAATGATAGACCCATTAATGCAGCAAAAATCCAAAAAACAGTTTGAGCTTTCGCGGAGCTCATTTTATTGATTCCAAAGCTCATATAAAAAACAATTCCTAGAGGAGCTAGCATTACTATCCATTTCAAACCTGAAAAAAACAATGCATTTCCAAAACTTGTAAAGCTAATGATTGTTCCACTAGCGTCTGTGACAACAGAAGATTTAAAAGACAAAAGAGCGATTATACCAGTTAGCAAAACACCGGTTGCCATGTAGTTGTAAACTTTAAGCATATAAGATCTGAGACCCTCATCCCAAACTACAGTTTTTTTAGCAGTGGTTGCTTGAAAAATATTTTGTCTATTAAAATCCATAAATTATATATAGTAATTTTTTTATAAATTTTCAAGAAGTCAAAATAAATATTAAATTTTTATGAATTATAAAAAACTAGGAAATACTGACCTAAATGTAAGCACAATATGTCTTGGTACAATGACTTGGGGAGAGCAGAATACTCAAAATGAAGCTTTCGAGCAAATGGAATATGCTTTAAATAAAGGAGTAAATTTTTGGGATACCGCAGAACTATATTCCATACCTCCTAAACCTGAAACTTTTGGACATACTGAATTAATTATTGGGAATTGGTTTAAAAAAACAAAAAAAAGAAATGAGGTAATTTTAGCTACAAAAGTTTGCGGTCCTATGAGATCGTACGTAAGGGGTGGAGGAAATCAGTATGGAATAAAAAATATAACAGAAGCATTAGAAGGAAGTTTAAAGAGATTGCAAACTGATTATATTGATCTTTATCAGCTTCACTGGCCTGAGAGAAATACAAATACCTTTGGTAGACTTGGGTATGAACATAAAGATGATGGTAACTGGAATAAATTTGAAGATATTTTGGGAAGTTTAAAAAAATTTATTGATGCTGGTAAAGTAAGATACATAGGTTTGTCAAATGAAACCCCCTGGGGAACTAATAAATTTTTGGAAATTTCTAAAGAAAAAAATCTTCCAAGGATGATGTCAGTACAGAATCCATACAATCTATTAAATAGAACCTACGAAGTTGGATTAGCCGAAATTTCTATTAGGGATAAAATAGGACTATTGGCTTATTCTCCTTTGGCAATCGGATATTTATCTGGAAAATATAGAAATAATAATATTCCAAAAAAATCGAGATTAGATCATGATGGTGACTTTTGGACCAGATATAATAAACCAAATGCGGAAAAGGCTGTTGAAGCTTATTATCAAATATCAAAAAAAAATAGTATTGATATGGCTCAAATGTCTCTAAAATTTTGTGAAATTCAACCGTTTGTAACCAGTGTAATTATTGGCGCAACTACAATGGATCAGTTGAAAACTGACATAGAAAGTGTAAATGTAAATTTATCAGATGAAATTATTAAAGAAATTAATGAAGTCCAAAAAATATATCCAAATCCATGTCCTTAATTAGATTAATAAAATTATCGTTATTTTTTTTAATTATTACAAGCAATGTAAGTGCCGAAGAAGTTAAAAAGATTTTAAAAAATAAGGATTGGGAAACTTATGTTGTTAAAAACGAAACTGGAAAAATCTGCTTTGCTCAGTCAATGCCAATTTTGCAAGCACCAAAAACGAATGTAAGAGAAGCAAGACTTTTTGTTACATTTAGACCTAACGAAAAAATTTCAGATGAGATAAGCATCACATCTGGTTATGAATACAATAAAAAAAACTCAATAATGGCAAGATCTGGAAAATATAAATATAAATTTGATATATCTAAAGAAAATTTTGCGTGGATTGCAGACAACAATAAAGAAAAAAAAATGATAAAAACCATGAAAAGAGGATCAAGAATAATGATAACAGGATATAATCAAAAAGGTTCACAAACTATTGATCACTACTCTCTGTTAGGATTCACCAAAGCATATAACTCTGCCAAGAAAAGTTGTAGCTAAAAAAATTAATGAGATCTAAAAGAAAAATTGTCCTCGCATACTCGGGAGGATTGGATACATCAATAATACTAAAATGGTTACAAGAAAATTACAATGCTGAAATAATAGCTTATACGGCTGATATAGGACAAAATATTAATAGAAATAAAATCTATAAAAACGCAAAAAAATTAGGTGTTAAGAATATTATTATTGAAAATTTAAAAGATATATTTGTGAAAGATTATGTTTTTCCAATGTTAAGAGGTCATGCTTTGTATGAAGGTGTATATTTGCTTGGAACTTCAATTGCTCGACCATTAATTGCGAAGAGACAAATATTTATTGCTAAAAAGTTTAATGCTTACGCTGTATCACATGGCTCAACAGGAAAAGGAAACGACCAAGTTAGATTTGAGCTAGGATATCATTATTTTGATCCAAAAATTAAAGTTATTGCACCATGGAGAGAATGGAAACTTAAATCAAGAAAGGATTTGATTAAATACGCAAAAAACAAAAAAATTTCAATACCTAAAGACAAAAAAGGAGCGGCACCTTTTTCGGTAGATGACAATTTATATCATACATCTACTGAAGGAAAAATTTTGGAGAATCCAAAAAATTCTCCGCCAGAATTTATTTTTCAAAGAACTGTTTCTCCTGAAAAATCACCTAATAAATATACTTTTGTAAATATAAGATTTAAAAATGGAGATCCAATATCTGTAAATGGTAAAAAATTATCGCCAGGAAATCTTTTAGAAAAACTAAATGTAATGGCAGGAAAAAATGGAATTGGTAGAGTGGATCTTGTAGAAAATAGGTTTATTGGAATAAAATCCAGGGGAGTTTATGAAACACCTGGTGGTACTTTGTTAATGATAGCACATAGAGCAATTGAATCTGTTACTTTGGATAAAGACACTATGCACAAAAAAGACGCGCTCATGCCTCGTTACGCAGAACTAATTTATAATGGCTTTTGGTATTCTAAAGAAAGATATAAAATTCAAAAAATAGTTGATTTCAATAGGCAGAAAGTGAATGGATTAGTAAAATTAAAATTATACAAAGGTAATGTAATAATTATTTCAAGAGAAACCAAAAGTAGAGCATATTCAATGAGAAGAGTTTCATTTGAGGAAAATAAAACATTTAGTAAGTCAAATGTTGAAAAATTTATTAATTTTCATAAAAAAAAACTGTAAAAATTTCTTTAAAACGTTGCGTCAACAAGCGCTAGTTTTTAATAAAAATTAATGTATATAGAGGATAATTAGTATGGAAAATATTACAAAAAATTTACAGCTTGCCCTTTTGACGATTATTTTGATTAGTACTGTTATTGCAGTTGGAATTGAGATTAAAACGATGTACTTAAATCAATCTGTTACGCTAGCAGATCTTTTATTAATGTTTCTTTATCTAGAGGTATTGGCAATGGTAAGAGTTTTTTGGGGTCAGCAATCTATAAGTATTACTTTACCATTGTTAATAGCTATTACTGCTCTATCCCGATTTATAATTTTACAAGGTAAAGAAATGGATCCCTCTGGATTAGTTTATGAAGCGGTTGCTATAGCACTAATTGCTTCTGCGATTGTAATTTTAAGATTAAGACATAGCGATAAACTCGGCATTAAACCAAAAACTAAAAGAAAATAATTATTTTTGAATTCTTTTAAAACATTCAATCGTGTTTTTAAGCAAACAAGCAATAGTCATTGGACCTACGCCTCCTGGGACCGGAGTTAGAGCTTTTGCAACTTTTGAAACCTCATCAAAAGCAACATCTCCCACAATCCCTTTGTCTGTCTTATTTATTCCAACATCAATAACAATTGCACCTTTTTTTATCCAGTCTCCTTTTACAAGTTCGGGTATACCAACTGCAGCAACTACAATATCACCTTTTAAACATTCAGTTTTAAGATCTTGAGTTTTAGAATGAGTAATTGTAACTGTGCAATTTTCTTTTAAAAGAAGTTGAGTCATTGGTTTTCCATTTAAATTTGATCTTCCTACAACGACAGCTTTTTTTCCACTTAAGTTTGGTTCAATATTTTTTATTAATAAATAGCAGCCAAGTGGTGTACATGGAACTGAACTTTCATATCCTGATGATAAGTTTCCAACATTCATTGGATGAAATCCATCTACATCTTTGCTTGGTAAAATTTTTTCAATCACTTTTTGCTTATCAATATGTTTTGGCAGAGGAAGCTGCACTAAAATACCTGATACACTATCATCCTTATTTAGTTCATCAATTTTTGATAAAACTATTTTTTCTTCAACTGTTTCTGGATACCTAATTACTTCTGACTTTAAGCCAACCTCATTTGCTGATCGTTCCTTATTTTTTACATAAATTTTACTTGGTGGATCTTCTCCAATTAAAATTACTGTAAGTCCTGGAACTTTTTTATGTTTGCTTTTGAGTTCAAAAACTTCTTTTTTAAGTTTTTCTCTTAGATCAGCAGCTGCTTTTTTTCCATCTATCAAAATCATAAATTTAGTTAAATATAATTGGTGCCAAGTAAAGCTTCATACACATTTCTATAAACCAAATCAACAAAAGTAATATTACTGGTGATATATCTAAACTACCTAGATTGGGTAAAAAACGTCTAATATAATTTAAAATTGGATCAGTTAATCTATAAGTGAGTTCTAAGATTGAATAAACAAATCTATTTTGTGTATTTAAAACATTAAATGCAATAAGCCAACTGATTATTACATTGGCAATTACCACATAAGAATAAAGCTTTAATATTTGAAGTGCTAAATAAAAAATTGCAATCATTTTTTCTCTACATAAATAGACTGACTTGGGAAAGCAAATGACGCTTTATGTTTTTCAACTATCTGTTTTATTGAAATAGCAAGCCTTTCTTTAACTGCAAGCCACTCGTCCCAATCATCTGTCTTTGTAAAGCAACGAATGTACATATCTATTGAGCTGTCAGCAAATTTATCTATTCTAACTGCATAACCAAGTTCTGGCTTATAGTCCTCATTTTTTTTTATAAAATCTTCTATTTCATCTCTTATTGTTTTAAGTTGATCTACAGTAGTATCGTATTGTAAATTTATCGTCCAACTTATTATCCAATTTGTCGTCTCACTAATATTAACTACTGCGTTTTCTGCAAATTGAAAATTTGGAATGATCGCTATTGATTTGTCAAACTTACGTATAACAGTTGACCTGAATCCTATTTTTTCAACAATTCCCTCTATAATATTTTCAACAAGAATCCAGTCCCCTATTTTAAATCTTTTCTCAACTAAAACTAAAATACCAGAGATTAAATTTTTAAATAAATCTTGTGCTCCTAATGCAACTGCTACACCAAAAAGTCCTAATCCTGCTATAATTGGTCCAATTTTTATTCCCCAAAGTTCTAGCACCGCAGCTAAACCAAGGATGAAAATTAAAATTTTAAGTGATTTAATAATCCATCCTATTAACTCTCTAGTCAAAACCTTTCCTAAACCACTCAATACGTATGAAATAGGTTCTATTATTTGATGCATGACCCAAAAAATAAAAATAGTAATTAATGTTCTGTTTATTGTATCAACAACAGCTCTACTATCTTCTGAAAAAGACATGTAATAACTTGCTATAAAAAAACCTATAACAATTGGAAGAAATCTTGCTGGTCCCTCCATTGCTTGAACAAAAGTATCATCTAATTTGTTGCTTGTTTTTTTTGCAACACTTTCTAACCTTTTAATAATTATTCTACTTATTATTCCCCTAAAAATTAAAAAAAGTAGAAAAATTCCAACACCAATAAAAATTTGAAAAATATCAACTCCTAAAATTCCCTTATTCCAAACTGATAAAAAAAGCTCTTTAAAATTATTAAATATTTCCATAACTAAACCTTGTATAGCAAAAATTCCTCTTCGCCAGGATTAAAAATAAAAATTTTTTTCCATTTAATTTCATTCAAAATAGATGATGTTTTTTCACTAATGCACATTAAATTTGTATCAATCCATAGATTACTCAAATTATAATTTTTAATTAATTTTAAAAAACTTTCTGCACTATTTTGAGAGTATATATAAACTATATTTGGCATTTTAAATTTCATTTTTTCTATAAAATTTTCATTTAATTTTTCTACATGTTTAGTTTTATAATTAATAAGTCTTTTAACATTATATCCCTCGGAAATAAGTTTTTTATCTAATTCATAAGAAATTATTTCTCCACTTACATAAAGTAATTTTCCTTCAGATGAGTTAAAATTTTGCAAAATAATTTCTTTTAAATTATTCACATTTCCATCTGCAGAAAATGTATTAAGAAAACCAAAATTCTTAGCACTTTTTTCTGTAGCAAATCCTACACAGAAACAATTAATTTTCTTATCAATATTTTTTAAGTTTAAATATTTGATTGCATTTGAACTTGTAAAAATTATACCTTTAAATTCTTTAAAATTTATTTCGCTATAATTTTTTTTCTCAACGTTTATGACGGGCATATGTGAAACCTCATGTCCTAATAATTTAAACTTAATCATTATTTCTTTGCAATCTTCTAAGGGTCTTGTAAACAAAATATGCATAATTATTTCTTATATGAATTTTTAGATTTTTTTTTAAGAATTTCACCTACTTCTTTTCCCAGTTCAGACGCTAAACTAAGATCTTTTGAAGACTTTACATAAAATCTTTGTTTTCCATCTAAAGAGAATAATTCAGCTTCTAAAATAATTTTGTCATCTACAATTTTTGCAAAGATTCCAATTGCTGTTTCGCAATCACCCTCCAAAACTTTTAAAACATTTCTCTCCGCTTCAACTAAATAGTTTGTTTCTTTATGATTTATCTTGTTTAGAATTTTTATAATTCTCTCGTCTTGTTTTCTGCACTGTAATGCAATTACGCCTTGGCCAGCACTTGGAATAATTTCAGAAATTGAAAAAATTTGAGCAATATTGCTGTCCAATTTTAACGATCTAACTCCAGCATGGGACAAAATTATTGCGTCAAATTGATTTTCTTTTAATTTTTTGATTCTCGTATCAACGTTTCCTCTAATAAGCTTATAATTAAGATCTTGTCTAATTTTTTTCAGCTGAAACTCTCTTCTAAATGAAGAAGTTCCAACAATAGAATTTTTTTTTAATTTTTTTAAATCTAAATTATTTTTACTAATTAAAATATCTCTTGGATCATTTCTTTTTAAAAAACAATTTGTAGCTAAACCATCCGTTTCTTTCGTTGGAAGATCTTTAAGAGCATGTACAGCTATATCTATTTTATTATTAATTAAATCATCTTCAATTAATTTACAAAATAATCCTTTACCTCCAGTATCGGAAAGTCTTACGTTTTGAATGATGTCCCCTTTTGTTGTTATTTTTTTTATATCAATATCAAAATCACTTGAAATTTTTTTAAGCTCAGATTTTGCTCTTTCTGCATAAATTAGTGCTAATTTACTTCCACGAGAACCAATAATAATTTTTTTGTTTTTCATTTAATTAGTTTATAATTCATACCTTACATTGAGATTGGATAAATTATAAAAGCTTATTTAATGAAAAAAAAACCAATAATATTAGGTATTGAAACAAGTTGTGACGAAACAGCCGCATCAATAATACAAGAAAATTCAGATGGATCTGTAAAAATTTTATCAAATATTGTTTCAAGTCAAGTTGAGGTTCATAAAGAGTTTGGAGGTGTTGTTCCAGAACTTGCAGCTAGATCCCATGCTGAAAAAATTGATTTAATAACAAAGAAAGCAATTAAGGATAGTGGCATAAGAATTGATGATATAAGTGCTATCGCTTCAACTGCCGGTCCAGGACTAATAGTTTGTCTATCGGTAGGACTAAACTTTGGAAAAGCTATTGCTGCATCTTCAGGAAAACCTTTCATCGCAGTTAATCATCTTGAGGGTCACGCGTTGAGTCCTAAACTAGATTCAAAAGTTAGCTATCCTTACTTGGCGCTTTTAATCTCAGGAGGTCATAGCCAATATCTTAGTGTTGAAAACTTAGGTAAGTATAAAAGATTAGGAACAACAATTGATGATGCCCTGGGTGAAGCATTTGATAAAACAGCAAAACTAATTGGTATTGAATTTCCAGGTGGTCCAAAAATTGAGGAGTATGCGAGGCTTGGTGATCCAAATAAATTCAAATTGCCTAAGCCTATTATTAACAAGGGTGGTTGTAATTTATCATTTGCTGGGCTTAAGACAGCAGTTTTAATGATTTCAAAAAAAATAAGAAGTCAGACAGAAAAATTTGACTTAGCTGCCTCATTTCAAAAAACCATTGAAGAAATTTTATATAAAAAAACAAAGGTAGCATTTAAAGAGTTTCGAAAAGTTAATAAAAATTCTAATAAATTTATTGTTGCTGGAGGTGTAGCTGCAAATAAAGGTATCAGAAAAGTTTTAGAAAATTTATGTTACGAAGAAAATTTTGAGCCAATTTTTACTCCAAGTGAATTTTGTGGTGATAATGCTGCTATGATAGCTATGGTTGGTTTAGAAAAATTTAAAAAAAAACAATTTAATAAATTAGATTATCCAGCCAAACCTAGATGGGCTCTAGATGAAAGTGCGGTTTTTTTAAAAGGTTCGGGCGTCAGATTATAAGTTAGTATTAATAACTAAACTTCAATATTGTCTACCTTATTATTCTGATAATATAATCTGTGAACTTCTAAATATGCCTTTTCAAGATTGGTTGTAAATTTTTTACAATCAAATAGTGGTTTTATTTTTAAATTTTCATTTAATCTTGACCTAATACTTTGCATGTGGATTTTATTTGAAGCTAATTCTATTGCTAAATTTTCATACTGTTCAATATTCGTAGTAATTAGTTCTTTTAGATCTAATACATGCAATAGGCTAGATGAAACTCTACCTGCAAAAGAATTTCCTTGGAGAGTTATAACAGGTAAACCGGCCCTCAGTGCATCACTACAAGTTGTATGTCCAGTGCAAGGAAAAGTGTCTACAAAAAGATCTCCCAATCTAAGTCTAGAAATATGTTCATCAAAAGGCAGACGCTTAGCAAATATAATTCTTTCATCGCTTATCCCTCTTTTTTTAGCCTCTAAAATAAGATTTTTTTTTGCTTCTTCAGTATCAATCAGTAACCAAAGAACGCTATTTTCAACTTTTTTTAACATATTCATCCACACATCAAATGTTTTGGGTAAAATTTTAAAAGTTGCATTAAAAGAACAAAAAATAAATTTATCTTTTGGTAAACCTAATTCTTCTCTAGAAAATTCTTTTGTCATAGTTTTTATTGAATCATTTACCTGAAAACTATCTGGTAGATATATTATTTTTTCTGAATAGTACTTTTGACTTTCTTTAGGAATTAATATTTTATCCGCAATAATATAATCCATACAATCTGAGCCCAAAGTTCCCGGATAGCCTAAATAATTTATTTGAATTGGCGCACATCTTTCTTTAAAAATTTCAAATCTATTATTTTTTGTGTAGCCTTTTAAATCTACTGCAATATTAATATTTTGAGTTCTAGAAAAGTTTCTAATTTCTGAGTCTGATTTATCTTCTAAATTAAAAAATTTATCAAAAGCTGAATTTACTCTTTTATACATATCATCTTCTATTTTTCTACCTATATTAAATCCTATAATTTCAAATTTTGATCTATCATGTAATTCGAATAAATTTGCCATTAATAAACTTGTTGCATGATTATGAAAATCACAAGAAAAATAACCAATTTTAATTTTTTTGTTTTTTTGTGTAGTTTCAAATTTGTAAGGATTAACTTTTAAAGAACCAGTTCCTTTATTTGCCCAAACTTCGGAGGTAATTTTTTGTAGTTTAGGAGAGTCATTATATGTAAGAAAAACCCAGGGCTGTGTAATCTGTTTTTTTTCTGCAACTTTTTTTTCAATATCCTCTAATATTTTATCAATTTCTTCCCATTGACAAATTTTTAGTTTAACATGGGCAAAAAAACCCAACAAATTTTTAAAATTATATTTTATTTTGAGAACTTTTATAAAATGATTTAAAGCTGCAACAATCTCACCTTTTTCTTGCAGTATATTGCCTAAGTCTACCAAAGCATCTAAATATAAGGGATCAATTTTAATTGCTTCTTCGTAGTTTTTTATTGAGTCATTTATAACATTTATTTCTTTAAAAATACTTCCTAAATTTTTATAGGCTTGGGCAAAGTTTGGCTTTATTTTTATAGCTTCTTTATAGCTTTCAATAGAATCTTTTTTTTTATTTAATTTTCTTAAAACATTGCCTCTATTGTTAAAAGCATCTGCAAAATCTTTTTTAATTTCAATTGATTTATCATAATTAACTAATGCATCTTGAAATTTATTCTGCATAAATAATATATTTCCCTTATTATTATACGCTTCAGCAAAATCGGGATTTAATTTTATTGTTTGATCCCAATTTTTTATAGCTAAGTCAAATTTTTTAAGATTAAAAAGTATAAAAGCAAAAAGATTATAAAGCTCAAAAGAGTCTTTTTTTATCTTAATAGCTTCTTCAATGTTTTCTCTTGATTTTATAAAGTCTTTTTCTTTAAAATAAATTAAAGCCAAGATATGAAAAGGTCTAAAATTATTTGGCTCTTCTTTTAAAACTTCTAAACAAAGATTTTTTGATTGTAAAAACTCACCCTTTTTAAACAAAGTTAAAGCTTCATTAAATTTAGAATTCATCACTTTATAATATATATTTAAATTCAATGATGATAAAACATATTTAGTGAGAAAAAAAACCTATTGGCTATTAAAATCTGAACCAGACGTTTGGTCTATATATCAACAAAAAAAGGATGGTAAAAAAGGTACTGTATGGGATGGTGTTAGAAATTATCAGGCTGCTAACAATTTAAAAAAAATGAAGATCGGAGATTTATGTTTTTTTTATCATTCAAATATTGGTAAAGAGATAGTTGGTATTGTTGAAGTCATTAAAGAATGGTTTATTGACCCGTCAGATCAAAAAAAAAAATTTGTTGCGATTAAAGTTAAATTTAAAAGTCTATTAAAAAAACCAGTCACACTAGAAAATATCAAAAAAAATGACGATCTTACACATTTATCTCTTGTAAAACAGAGCAGATTATCAGTAATGGAAATTGACTCTAAAAGCTGGAAAATTTTAAATAAGATGGGTAATATTTGAACAAAAAAAATATGGCAAAAAGATCTAAGAAAAAAACAAAATTTAAAAAAAGAGTTTCAAAAAAACCTAAAAAAGTTAGTTTAAAGAAAAAAGATGTTGAAAGCGATTTAATTATTAAAACTAAAAAAGAGTGGATTAAAAAAGCTTTAATAAACAAATCAGGCTACGAAAAAAAATATAAAAAATCTTTAAAAAATAACGATGAGTTTTGGAATAAAGAAGGAAAAAGGATAACTTGGATTAAACCTTATAAAAAAATTAAAAATGTAAAATACAGCAAAGATGAAGTCTATATAAAATGGTACGAAGACGGGACTCTTAATGCATCTGAAAACTGTATTGATAGACATTTAAAAGATAAAAAAGATAAAACTGCTATAATATGGGTCGGAGATGATCCAAAAGAAACCAAAAAAATTAGTTATAAACAATTACATAAAGAAGTTTCAAGAGTAGCAAATGGACTTAAACAATTAGGAGTTAAAAAAGGTGATAGAGTTACCATCTACTTAACAATGATACCTGAGCTAGCCTATACAATGCTAGCATGTGCAAGAATAGGTGCTATTCACTCAATTATATTTGGGGGCTTTTCTCCAGACTCCATAGCTGGGAGAATTGATGATTGTGAGTCAGATTATGTAATAACCGCCGATGAAGGAATAAGAGGAGGAAAACTTATATCATTGAAAGATATCACTGACCAAGCATTATCTAAATGTAGGGATATAAAAAAATGTATCGTAGTAAAAAGGACCGGTAACTACATTAATTGGAATAGTGAAAGAGATGTTTGGTATAATGATATGATAAAAAATGTTTCAACTCATTGTGAACCAGAAGAAATGAGTGCAGAAGATCCTTTATTCATACTTTATACTTCGGGCTCAACAGGAAAGCCTAAAGGAGTTCTGCATACAACTGGGGGATATATGGTTTATGCCTCAATGACTCATCAATATATTTTTAATTATAAACCAAAAGATATTTATTGGTGTACAGCAGATATTGGTTGGATAACTGGCCACAGCTATATTATCTATGGGCCTCTTTCCAATGGGGCAACAACGATAATGTTTGAGGGAGTACCTACATATCCAGATAGTTCAAGATGGTGGCAAATCGTTGATAAATATAAAGTAAATATTTTTTACACTGCTCCAACTGCAATAAGAGCTCTCATGAGAGAAGGAAGCGCTCCAATTAAAAAAACATCTAGAAAGTCTCTTAAATTACTAGGAACCGTGGGTGAGCCAATAAATCCAGAAGCATGGATGTGGTACTTCAAAACTGTTGGAAATTCAAAATGCCCTATTGTTGATACGTGGTGGCAAACAGAGACTGGTGGAATTTTAATAAGTCCACAAACAGGAGCAATCAATCTTAAACCAGGGTCTGCAACTAAACCATTTTATGGAATTAAGCCGGTGATAGTTAACGAAAAAGGTGAAACACTTAAAGGTGAGTGTCAAGGTAGACTTTGTATTGCTCAATCATGGCCAGGACAAATGAGAACTGTTTATGGAGATCATCAAAGATTTATAGATACTTATTTTTCTCAATTTGATGGAAAATATTTTACTGGTGATGGATGTCGAAGAGATAAAGATGGATACTATTGGATTACGGGCAGAGTTGATGATGTAATTATCGTTTCGGGACATAATTTAGGTACCGCCGAAATAGAAAGTGCATTTGTTGCTCACCCTAAAGTAGCAGAGGCTGCTGTAGTTGGTTATCCACACGATATAAAAGGGAACGGCTTATACTGTTATGTGACTTTAAATGCTAATGAAAAAGAAAACTTAGATCTTGAGAGAGAATTAAAATTGTGGGTAAGAAAGCAAATCGGACCTATAGCAACTCCTGACCTGATACACTTTTCTCCCGGTCTTCCAAAAACAAGATCCGGAAAAATTATGAGAAGAATTTTAAGAAAAATTGCAGCAAATGAACATAATGAACTAGGAGATACTACCACATTAGCAGATCCTACAGTAGTTGAAAGTTTAGTTACTAATAGAAAAAATATTTAAAATTTAATTAGTTTAATAAATTCTTCTTTTATATTGTCCCATTTCAGAATCATTGAATTTAAAACTATTTTTCTATCTAAAACTTTTAATTCTTCAGCGATAGGCGCCCATTCATATAAAGACAAGGCACTATCATTAAAAGGTAAAGATTTGAAATGATTTTTCCAATTTATTTTTTGTAAACGTTCTTCAAAATCTTTTTTTCCTTTTTCTATTACATCGCTTGGCATCCCATTAGTAATTTCATCATCTAATATTGACTCATAAATCTTTTTTGCATTATCAATTTCTTGATAGTTAAAAAAAGTATTCAAATATGAAAAAGCAAAAAAAGTGAGATCTTGTAATGCGACTGAATAAATATTCCACTTAGCTTTATTTATTGATTCT
>MDSW01090893.1_pt1 | contig 24771 bp, 5 predicted proteins | sample 811171 | NCBI WGS metagenome assembly MDSW01 (sample SAMN05326641, study PRJNA326480) | marine metagenome | isolation source: seawater | place: Atlantic Ocean: North West | collected 2012 | reverse complement strand
TCGCGCCGTCGCCTGGAGCAACGCCCGCCGCGTCCGCGTCTTCGTCTTCGTCTTCCCGCCGCCGCTCTCGCCGTTCTCGCTGCCGCTGTCGCCGTCGTCGCCTTCGCCGCCGTCGCGATCGAACACGCCGCCGCTGACGCCGAAGAGCCCGTCGCCGAAGTCGTACGAAGCGCACGCGGCGGCGCCCTCGCATCGCGACAGCGTCGACGGCCCCCTCGCGCCGAACGAGGTCAGCGCGCCGCCCTTGGACAGCGGGTTCAGCGTCGCCGCCGCGTCTTGGCCTTCGCCTCCGATCGGGGAGATCCGCAGCCACCCGCGCGAGCCGATCCTGTGGCGGTACATCACCTTCTCGAGCGCGACCGTCGTCGGGTCGGCGTCCGACGACGACGACGACGACGACGACGACGCGAGACGGACGACGAGCGAATCCCCTCCCGGGAGCGGCGCGTCGATCGTCGTCACCGCGCGCGGCGCGACGTCGACGTCGGCGGCGGCGGCGGCGCGGTGGTCCCCGAGAGCGACGCCGCCCATCGTGACCCGCGCGTCCACGCGCGCCGCGTCCGTCACCCTGGACGCTCGGTCCGTCGCGACGGATCTCTCCAGATCCCCGAGACGGTCTCTCAGCGACGTGATCTCCCCGAACGCCTCGCGCGTGAGCCGCCGGAGCGTCTGCACGTCGTCCGCGGTGGACGTCGCGGGGGCGTGGGCGTTCTTCGCGGGAGGCGCCATCGTCGACGCGACGGACGAGGACGCGCCGTGCCCGCGCGGCGAACAGTGCGAGCGATTATTTTCGTCGCCGCCGTTGCCACTCCCGCAGTCGATATCTCGAGTTCGTTGATGAGTCGACGCCACGCTGGCCGAGCGCGCACTCTTCGCGCGCGCGACGTCACCGCCGAACGTCCACGATGGCGTCGAGCGTCGCCGCCGCGAGCGTCGTATCCATCGCCGCGCGCGCGACCGAGACGCGTCGCCGCGTCGCCGCCGCCGCATATCGTCGCGCGGGGACGACGACGACGACGACGCGTCTCCGATCGCGCGGACGAGCGCGGGGGCCCGGGGTCCGCGCCGATCGCGTCGCCATCGCCGTCGCCGTCCGCGCGTCCTCGAGCGACCCCACGTCATCGCCGCCGCCGCCGCCGCCGCCGCGTCGCCCCACGCGGCGCGAAGCGATGACGCGCGCGGCCGCAGTCGCGCTGACCGTCGCGCTGACGACGACGACGACGACGCCCCCGCCCGCGCGCGCGAACCCGATCGACGACTTCAACGTCGCCGCGCTGCTGCGAAAGGCGAAGTACTTCCTCGGGCCGCTCCAGCTGATGCTCGATCGGCTCGTCGCGCTCGAGCGCGTCGAGGCGTCGCTGGCCGCGGAGGACCTCGTGTCCGAGCTCGGGAAGGCGACGCTCGACTGCGTCAACCCGCGCGGGCCGCTCGCGTCGTACGCCAACGTGCGCGACGTGTGCACGCTCAACATTCTCGTCAAGTCGGGTGCGTTCTGTGTCGCACTGGTTCCCATACGACCGCGTCGGCGTGGTGAACGCCGATCCTTAAGGACTTTTGTCGTCGTCTCTCTCCGCCCACCCCTCGCTTTCAACACACACCGACGCGCCTCGACGCCTCGCGTCCCCGTCTTCTGACGCCTTTCGACTCCGCCCCGCCGTCGCCTCGTATGGGAAAATACCCTCGACCCCCGTCGTCAGCGACGAGAGGGCCGGCGGTGGTGAACCCTCCGGGGACGATCGAAAACGCCAACGTCGTCGCCGCGCAGGAGGCGCTCATCAAGGGCTACGACGCCCTCGCGCTCGAGCTCGGGCGCGCGCCGGTGGGGGACTCGAGGGCGGCCGCGTTCGCGGAGTGCCGCGGGCTCGTGAAGGAGATGGCGTTCGCGCTGTTGGGATGCTTTCGGTTGGAGGCGAAGGACGCCGCGGGGATCGAGCGCGCGTTTCCGGAGTTGTTCGCGGGCGCCGAGCCGGGGACCGCTGAGGCGAACGGCGCGATTCGCGGCGTGCGGTTCAGCTGAGGGTCGTTCGTCGGACGCGCGCGTTATTATTAGGGGGGGTGTTTTTTTAATATTAAGCGAGCGCGTTACCCGCGTCGCGGCGGCGGCGGCGGCGGCGCGCGCGGCGACAGTGACGTTTTGAGGTGTTTTGGCCCTGGGCTGCGGCTGTTTCGAGGTTTCGCGCGCGTGTCGTGTCGTTTCGTCCCGCCACGGATCTCGCCACGCGTGACGTCGCCGCAGTTCGTCCCCGCGCCGCGGCCGGCCGCGCGCGCGATGTCGAAGATGCTGACGATATACGAGGAGGACGGCGTGCGAGAGTGGAAGATCGCGGAGTACGACTGCGAGCCGCTGTACTCGCACGTCGTCGAGATCGCGAAGAGCGGCCGCGCGCGATGTCGCAAGTGCGTCGCCGTCGCGTCTTTCGCTTTCGTCGTCGCGTCCCAGACGAATAAGTTGATGATGCGGCGAGACGCCTCCTCCTCCTCCTCCTCCTCGTGACTGGTTCCCATACGACCGCGTTCGCGTGGTGAACGCCGTTCCTTAAGGACTTCGTCCTCCTCCTCCTCCTCCTCCTCCTCCTGACCCCCCCCGCCGCGCGCGTCTTCCCGCCTCCCCGCCCACGACAGGTGCAGCGAGCTCATCGCGAAGGACACCGTCCGCGTCGGCGTCCCGATCAAGTGGCGCGGCGGCATGTTCGGATGGATCTCGAGCTGGCAGCATCCCGCGTGCCTGCGCGTCCCCGGCTACACGCGCGACGAGCTGAGCGAGTCCATCCACGGCGCGAAGACGCTCTTGACCGAGGCGCAGCTCGAGTCCCTCCTCGACGAGCTCACGAATCCGGAGGCGGCGGAGCTGGACGAGATCGACCCGAACGCGAGCGACTTCCTCGTCCGCGCGGACGCGCCGTCGCTCGACGCGCCGACGACGCTGACGCGAGAGCTCCTGTCGTTTCAGAGGGAGGGCCTCGGGTGGATGGTCGCGAACGAGGCGTCGGACGTGAGAGGCGGGATCCTCGCGGACGAGATGGGGATGGGGAAGACGATCCAGTGCATCTCGCTGCTGCTGCATCAGAAAGCGAAGAGGGCGGCGGAGCGCGTGAAAAAGGCGAAAGACGGCGTCGCGGCGAGCGTCGCGGACCTCGCGCCTCGGCCGACGCTCGTCGTCGTCCCGACGTCGGCGCTCGCGCAGTGGGAGGAAGAGATACGCGCGTGCACGTCGCCGAACGCGCTGTCCGTGCTCGTGTACTACGCGGACCGCAAGTCGCTCACTCCGGAGGTGGTCGCGAGGCACGACGTCGTGCTGACGACGTACCCGGTCGTGGAGGGCGAGTGGAGGAAGGTGGTGAACCGCGACCTCGTGCGGTGCGAGTACTGCGGCAAAAAACTTCTCCCGCGATCGATGATCTCGCACAAGAAGTACTTCTGCGGCCCGGAAGCGGTGCGCACCGCGAAGCTGGCGAAGAGGGAAGTCAAGCGCGACGTCGCGAACGAGAAGGCGATGCGAACGCTGAAGATCAAGAGCGGGAAAGCGAGCGACGTCGTCGACGCGAACGCGGACGTCGTCGACGCGAAGAAGAAGAAGAAGAAGAAACCGAAGAGGCTCGACGCGGACGCAAACATCGCGAGAGAGGTCGCAGACGCGATGCCGACCATCAGCAACGTGTACAAGGAGCTCATGGCGAAAGCGGGGCGCCCGGCGCGGAGCATGTACGAGGCCGCGCACGACGCGAGGGCGAATCCGTTCGGAGGGGGAGGGGACGACGACGACGGTTCGGATTCCGATGACGGTTCGGATTCCGGCTCGGATTCCGGCTCGGATTCCGGCTCGGTGATGATCGTCGGCGAGACGCCCGGGGACGACGCGGACGACGACGTCCTGCGCGTCGTCATGGAGGTGTCGCGCCTCGAGGAGGAGGAGCGGCGACGGAAGCGCGACCACGACGGGCTCATGGGCGTCGGGGGAGCGGCGAAGGGTAAAGCGAAGGCGTCGGAGAAGCAGAAGCAGAAGTCGTCGGACGATACGAGTATAAAGAAGAAGCCGAAGCGAACGCCCGGTCCGTACGTGAACTTTTGCAAGGAGACGCGGCCGAAGATCGTCGAGGAAAACCCGGGAATCACGTTCGGCGAGGTCGGGAAGAAACTCGGCGAGGCGTGGAAGAAGCTGAGCGACGACGAGAAGGAGCGATACCGCTCGAAGGTTATACCGCCCGAGGAGGAGCCCAAGGTGGAGCTCAAGGTGGAGCCCGCCGTCGTCGTCGAGGCGCGGGGGAAGCGAACCACGCGCGGCGCGAGCGCGAGCGCGAGCGCCGTCGTCGTCAAGGAAGAGGAGAACACCGATGACGACGACGCCGCGAAGAAGGCGTCGAAGAAGGCGTCGAAGAAGCGCAAGTCCAGACGCGCCGGGAGCGACTCCGACTCCGACTCCGACTGGTCCCCGACCGAGGACGACGCGAAGCGGTCCCAGGAAGACGCGGACTCGCAGATCGCGCGCGCGCTCGCGATGGTAACAGAGTCCTCCGACGCGTCCCCGGACGGCGGCGGCTCCGGCCTCGGCGCCGGCGAAGACGACGTCGACCTCTCCGACTCGCTCTTGCACGCGGTGACGTGGGAACGGATCGTCCTGGACGAGGCGCACAAGATCAAAGCGCGAACGACGAACACCGCGAAGTGCATATACGCCCTGCGCAGCGCGTACAAGTGGTGCCTGACCGGGACGCCGCTGCAGAACCGCGTCGGGGAGTTGTACTCGCTCGTGCGTTTCCTTCGCATGGACCCGCACGCGTATTACTTTTGCAAAGTCAAAGGCTGCGAGTGCAAGTCTCTGTGTTGGAACTTCGGCCCGAACCAGCGCGCGTGCGCGGAGTGCGGGCACGCCGGGCCGAGGCATTACTCGCACTTCAACCAGACGGTGATCAACCCGATCACGCGGTACGGATACGTCGGCGACGGCAAGAAGGGTTTCCTCACGCTCCGCAACGACGTCCTCCTCCCCGCGCAACTCCGTCGGACGAAGGCGGAGAGAGCCGCGGACGTGAAGCTGCCGCCGCTGAAGATTGAGATTCGCGAGACTGAGTTCGACGAGGTCGAGCGCGACTTCTACGACTCGCTGTACATGCTCACGAGGGCCAAGTTCGACGGGTACGTCAAGAAGGGCAGCGTCTTGCACAACTACGCGCACATCTTCGAACTGCTCTCGCGGCTGCGTCAGGCGTGCGACCACCCGTACCTCGTGATTCACTCCAAGACCGCGGGCGCGACCGGGCAGGGCGCGGCGCTCGGGGAGAAGAAGAAGAAGAACGCGAACCCGACCGACGCGCTTCCGGACGACGACGACGTCTGCCGCGCCATCTCCATCGCCGGCGCGGAGGAGCCGAAGCATTACTGCGGCTTGTGCCAGGACGAGACCGAGGCGGACGACGCCGCGCTCGCGGGATGCAAGCACGTGTTCCACCGCGAGTGCATACTGCAGTACGGCTGCGTCGCGGCGTCGCCGGAGAGTGGGAAGAAGGTGACGTGCCCGGTGTGCCGCGTCCCGCTGACGATCGATTTGCAACCGACCGACCTCTCTGGGGTGCCGACGCGCGTCGCGACGTCCATCGCGGCGAAGAAAAAAGACGAGCTCCCCGCGAAGAGCATCTTGTCGCGCATCGACCTCACGAAGTACACGAGCAGCACCAAGGTGGAGACGCTCCTGAGGGCGCTTCGCGAGATGCGCTCGGGCGCGGACGGGCACCTGAACAAGGCGATCGTGTTCTCGCAGTACACGTCCATGATCGACATCGCGGAGTGGCGTCTGAAAAAGGAAAAGTTTGTCGTCGCGAAGCTGTTGGGGTCCATGCCGGTGACGCAACGCGCGGCGAATTTGAAAGCGTTCAGGGACGACCCGAACGTCAGCGTGATCCTGATGTCGCTCAAGTCCGGCGGCGAGGGGTTGAACTTGCAGGCCGCCAACTACGTCTTCGTGCTCGAGCCGTGGTGGAACCCCGCGGTGGAGATGCAGGCGCGCGACGCGCCCGCCGGTCCGCGCGGTTTCGTTTTGTATTTCACCCACCCCTCGGTGTCAACGTTTGACCGCGTCCCCTTTCAACTGACCGATGCATACCGTAATCCGTTCTTCTTTTCGTTTCGGCAGGCGGTGATGCGCGCGCATCGCATCGGACAGAGACGCGCGGTGACCGCGGTGCGATTTTCAACGAAGAACACCATAGAGGAGCGCATGATGCAGCTGCAGGAGAAGAAACGGCTCGTGTTCGAGGGGTGCATGGACGGGAACCAGGCGAGCTTGTCGCAGCTCACCGAGGAAGATTTGCAGTTTTTGTTCAAGCGGTGAGAAGGACGGGAAGGCGGCGACGGCGAACGACGGGACGGGCGAGGGGGCGGGGACGGCGCGGCGCGACGCGCGCGAGGGATGATAGATAGAACGATAGAATCGACGACGACGACGACGACGACGACGACGACGACCGACGACGCGACGAGAGAACGACCGGCGAGACGTCGCCGGTGAAACGAAACGCCAGTCTGTTTTTCAGGGTCAACGCGGTTTCATTTTTTTACGATGAAATTCCAAATTTCACCCCATGTAGCTTTCAAAGTTTTCCGATGAAAGAGGCCGCGTGGTTGTTCCTCCTGCTTGCTCATACGGCGGTGATCATGTTTGTCACGTCCTCCGCCAGCGTCAACGCCGTTTGAGCCGCGGCGACGCGCAATCGACGACGCGCGCGACCCTCGCGGACGCACGTTCAGGACACGCGCGCGCGGGCGTTCATCCCGCACGCGTCGTTCTCGAACGTTCTTCCGCTCGGAAGCGCACGCGATCGCGAACAGGAACCAGCGCGCGCGTCGAAGCGACGCGAGGAGCTTCGAGCTCGAGAAGCGTCGTCGCGTCCGCCCGCCTGGCGGCATTCCGCGCCCCTCGGCGAGAGAGGGGGAGGGGGAGCATCTGACGCGCGAACGTTCACGCGCGTGATTTGCGAACCGCGCGAGGCGCGCGAGGAGCGACGCGCGAGCGCGCGTCATGGCGGCCAGATCGTGCGTCCCCCGCCCGTTCGCCGTCGACGTCGCGCGCGCCGCGAACGATCTTCTCTCCCACAGCACGCACGCGTCTCTCCAATCAATCGCGGGCGCGCCTCCGCCCGTCTCTACTCGTTTTTTCCCCGCCCGTCGAGCCGCCTCCCGCCCGCGGGTTCCTGACGCGCGCGCCGCTCTCTCCACCCCCCACCGCCGCCACACCCCCGTCTCGTCCTCCACAGCGGCGCCGCGCGCACCGGGCACCACCACGTCATCACCGGCGGACGCTCGACCCATAACATCTCGAAGAGGAAAAAGGCCTCGAAAAAATCTTCATTCGGAGGATGGACGGGCGAGCAAGGCCGCGGCGGCGACTTGTTCGACATGGAGACCTGGGACGACCCGGATCTGAACGCGGAGGACCGCGCGCGGATCGACGGCGACGTCGTGACGATCACCGCGGACTTGAGACAAGCGCTTCGAGATCGAAATAAGCGAGCCACGGGGTACTGGCACCTTTTTTGTTACCTCTTCTTCGTGGTCTTCTACATGGCCGTCGTGTGGATACAAGCGGACGTGGAGAACGCGTACCGGGTCACGTCCAGCGTCCAGAGAGTCCTCTTGCCGAGGGACGACGACGGCGAGGTCGTGACGCGGATGACGTCCCCGACGCAGATTCTAGACTGGCTCGTGGGCTCCGCGTTTCCGGTGTGGACCAACGAAGTCTGCGGCGACGGCACGTGCGCCCCGCCCTTCGAGTACCCCGCGTACGGACGCTTCGGGTGCCAGGCCGACTGCGGCGTCGCGCACAACTTGGTCACCGTGCTGTTGCAAGTCCGCGCGGACTTCCGCGACGATTTATATTCCCCCCGAGCGTTGATGACGGCGGCGAAATGGAATCTCTGCAGACGCGACCAGGAGGCGTACCGAGCCGGGTACCCGGACGTGTGCTGGTGGGAGAAGGACCGGACGTTCACGAAGTTCAAGGAGAATCACCTCGAGACGGTGAACGTCCCGAAAGGAAGCCAGTGGATCGTGAAGATCACGGGGGATTACATGGGAAGGGTCGCGGGAAACGTCTTTTTGTCTGAAAACGGCGCGTTGCCGTGGGTCGGCACCGTCCCGGACTGGAAGTCGTGCGACCGGAACATCATGAGCACGCGCCGCGCGGTGGACATCGCGAGCGGGCGCCGAAGGAGCCTCCTCGAGGAAGTCACCGAGGAGCTCGAGGCGCACGAGGCCATCTTGAGGAAGCACCATCCGACGGGCGCGGCGGAGCTCACGGAGGGGTCGCTCGAGGAGCTGACCGCGAGGCTGCTGAGCAGACGCGACGTCGAAGTCCTCGCGGCCGCGGAGGAGGACGCGCGTCTCAACGCGACGCGCGGGAACCCGAATCGCATCGACGGACGGCTGCTCGGGCAACGGTCCGCGGCGGCGCCCAAGCATCGCGTCGAGCATTACTTGCGCGTCGCGTCGAAGCGCGCCGCCGTGTCGGGGGAGGGTATCGAATCGCCGGGGGAAGAAGCGCGCGCGGCGGCGCCGGCGCCGGCGCCGGCGGTCGCGCCCGACGTTCACGCGACGCTGCACACGTCCTCGGCGGCGCGAGAACGAGGCCTCGGACCCAGGCGACGGCTCCTGCGAGCGCACAGGCTCCGAGAGGCTGAGGCGGCGCGCGGCGACGCGTCCGCGTCGGGACGCGCGCGCGGCGGTCGCCGCCGACTCGCGTCGCACAACGCCGCCCCGGGGCCGGTGACGCCCGCGCCGTACGTCTCCCAGTGGAGCGCGTTCCCCCCCGAGGTGGATCCAAAACTCGAGCCGCGGCCGTCCTCCGCGTTTTTCCGCGCCGTGGGCGGAGGAAACGTCAGCGTCGACGCGGCGGACGACGAAGCGCGCGCGCCGACGGCGGCGTCGAGTCTGCGCGCGACGTTCGCGGGCGACGAGGTGTGGTCGTTCTCCACCGCGCTGACGTTCGAGGCGTGGGTGATGCCGGCAGATTCAGATTTGACCGACGACACGCGTCCGGAGACGCTCGCGTGGTTTGGCGACGTGGATTCGTACGGGTGGGGGATTCAGCTGTGGCCCGGAGGATTTTGCCCGACGGAGACGACGGAGACGACGGAGCCGACGCGTCGCCGGAAACTTTTGGACCACGTGGAATGCTTGCCGCACGAGGTGAACGCGTCGTACCCCGGCGGGTGTAATTACGGCGCGCCGCTGCCGGAGCCGCCGCCGACGCCGGAGCACTTGCAAGACGCGGTCGTGTTCGTCATGAACGGTCACGTCGCGTGCGCGGACCTCCCGTCGTCGAACGTGTCTCTGGAACGCGGCGATTGGAACCACGTCCGCGTCACCGCGGGGCCGTCGGACGAAACTCTCGGCGTCGGCGAGGGGAACCCGATGATCGTAAAGTTTTACGTCATGGGCGAAGAAGCCGGGAGGTTCTCCTCCGCGGACGAGTTCTGGATCGACGTCGGCAACGGCGTGGGAGAGACGAACCTAACGCTCGGAAGCAGAGCCGGAGCGATGCCGTTCACCGGATGGATAGACAACGTCCGGCTCTTGGACGTCGTCCCGCCGGCGTGGTACGTCGACAACGCGAGAAACGCGCTGTACGATTTCGACGTGTTCCCGGTCGAGCTCGAGCACAACATCATCGCGAGGTACGACTTCGACGGCTTGGAAGCGACGGATAAGGGGCCGGGGTATTTCGAATACGGACACAACATGACCGCGACGACGTACGTGGACGAGGACCACGTCGGTCCGTTCTCAGAGGAATACTATTTCGAGGCGCCGATGGTGTACTTCGACGGCGACACGCAGTACCTCGTCACCGCGCGCGACCCGAAGCTCGAGCCGTCGGATTACCTCTCGTTCGAGGCGTGGATCAATCCGTGGGGCTACTCGCAGATGGACAGACCGATCATCGCCATGGGCGACTTGGGGTGGTCCGTGTGGCTGATGTGCGCGGGTCATTCGGGAGCCGGTGAAATGTGCTGCGGACGCGGCAGACACGGATCGCACGCGCTCGCGTTTATGTCCAAGCACGGCGCGGACGCGGACGTGTGCGACGAAGCGCCGTCGCGCGGTAACGTTCACCCGGGCGTCTGGAACCACGTCGCGGTGACCGTGGACAACGTCCTAAAGAACGTGACGTTTTACGTCAACGGCACGAGCGTCGGGAGCGTCGTGTCGCACGCGGTGGGTCTGAACCCCGGGTTCGGCGACCTCACGATCGGATCGTGGCGCCCCGCGTCGGACCCGCCGTTTAATTTTTCCATGTTCGAAGGGTTCATCGACGAGGTTCGCGTCTACAACGCGGTACTCCAGCCGGAGACGATCGCGACGTTCATGCGAATGACCGACGTCGCGGGAATGCACCCGAACCGAGACGACATGATCTTATACTACACGTTCGCGAGCGGCGGCGGCGAAGGCGGTTTGCTGCGCGACCGCGGCGTCGTCGCGCCGCACATCTCCGCGGCGGCGCAGTCGAACAGTGACGGGTATTACGTCACCTCCTGGGTACCTCCTCACCTCCTGGGGATCGACCGCGTCGTCCTCTCGAAGGGTTTCCCGAGGCACTGGGACGTCCTCGGCGGCGGCGCGCGCGGCCTCAACCTCACGGACGCGTTCGCGTCGTCCAACGACGGCCGCCGAGTCGCGGTCGCGGCGACGAACGGAAGCGTCCTCGTGTTTGAGACGACGGGCGACGGCGCGTTCGCGCGGCTCGGCGGCGCCATCGACGTCGGGGGCGACGTCGCGGACATCGCGCTCTTGTTCTCCGGCGACGGGACCCGCGTCGGCGTCACCGGGACGCGACCGGCGCGGCCTTCGCCGGCGTGCTGCGCGTACTTCTACGGCGCGAGCCCCGAGGACGCGATGCACGAGTACAATTTGACCGAGCCGCCCGCGCCCGCGGACTTGTGCGGCTACTGCGAACCGGGGTTCGTCTGCCGCGAATCCGTCACAGCAATCGGCGACGAATCGACGCAAACCATCACCGGAACGGAAGTGGACGCGACGAGGCGCGACTGCGTCTCGTACAATCATACCAGGGAATCGTGCATGTATGACTGGTATTCCTTTGAGACGAACGGGTTTCCGTGCGCGAGCAACGACACCGCGGTCGAGTACCCCGCGGGATACGAGAACGGTCACGGGTACATCGGGTACGCGATGATGTATGCGTACGACGCGAACGCGTCCGATTGGGTCGAGTTCGGGTCGGCGTACGAACCCGAGGGACCGGACGAGGGCCCCGTGATCGTCGGCGCGACATCGCACGACGGCTATCACACCGCCCTCGGCATGCCGTTCTGGAACACCCCCGGGAGGAATTCCACGTGCGCGACGTACGAAATCGATTTCGTGAACTTGACGTACACTCTCCCCGGCGGACGCGGGCGGTACATCGTCGTCTCGCACCTCGATCACATCAACCTCGCGGAGGTGGAGGCGTACCACGCCAACGGCACGAACGTCGCGCGTAACAAGACGGCGACCGCCTCGGGGGTGTGGGAAAATAAAACGTACGCGGAGCCTTCGAAACTCGTGGACGGGAACGTGCATCCGTTCTGGGTCATGGACGACACGAACGGGATCGCGCACACGGGCGGCGGGCGAGACGCGAACGGATACGCGTGGTTTCTCATCGACTTGGGCGAGGTCGTAGACATCGACCGCGTCGTCGTGTACAACAGAGACGACGAATGCACCGGCCCGCCCGTGTGCCGCTACATGATCGTCGGCGCGCACGTCGTCGTCACGGAGTCGATTCAACCGGACGCGTTGAACGAAAACTACACGTGCACCGCGCGCGCGGCGAACGCGACGAAGCACCACCTCTCCGGCGGGGTGAAGGCTTTCGATGCCGTGTTCAACGAAACCTCGGAGGCGTTCGATTGGATACAAGTCGGCGAGCCGATCGGGGTCGGCGGCGGCGGGAACGCGTGGTGCAAAGCCGCGGACGTGATCGACGTCAAGGACGCGATTCAATCGTTCAGTTTCCTCGACGAGGAGAGCGGCGACCCTTCTTACGGGAGGTACGTGTTCCTCACGAAAGGGTCGGCGGACGGCTCGGGCGGGGCTTTCGGCAGAGGCATCCATTCAATGTACTGGGTGCTGAACATCGCGGAAATTGAGGTGTACGACGTCAACGGCGTGAACGTCGCCCTCGGGAAGAACGTCACCGCGAGCAGCGAAAAAAGCAGCGAACATGGGACGTACTCGCCGGGCATGCTCGTGGACGGCGTCTTGGGAACTTTCGCGCACACCGACCGTCTGCAGGAGGACCCGATGCCGTGGTTCAGGATCGACTTGGGAGAAGTGATGGAGATTTCGCGCGTCGTCGTGCACAACCGCGACCAAGACTGCAGTTCGGACACGTGCGACGACTGCTGCCGCGCGCGCATCCTCGGCTCTCGCGTCGTCGTGACGGTGGATCTGTCCGAGGTGCACGTCGACGCGGACAACGCGTGCGTGGACGTCGCGGGGGCGGCGGTCGGGGCGGCGACGGCGATGTCGCGCGACGGCGACGTCCTCGCGATCGGCGCGCCCGGGTTCCCGATGTATTGGAACCCCGCCGCCGGCATGGTCGCGGTGTTCCAACGCCAAGGCCACGGTCTCGCGAACGCGAGTTGGACGTGGAAGTTGACGATTTCATCCACGCACGCGACGTACGATCACGTCGTCGCCGACGACGTCGTGTATCCAGACGTGAGCTTCGGAGCGAAACTCGCGATGTCCCCGGACGCGAAGACCGTCGCCGTCGCCGCGCGTCGCCTCGCGCATTTCGACGCGTACCACGGCGACGAGCCGCGCGTCGACGCGACGGTGGTGACCGTGTACGACATCGACGTCGCGGCGGGGTCGCACGAGCGACGCGGCGGCGACATCGTCCTCGACGGCGCGGAGGACGCGTCGGTGTCCGTCTCCGACGCCGGCGACGTCGTCGCGATCGCGTTCAGAGACGCGCGCGCGGGCGCGCGGGCGCGCCAGACCCGGGTGTTCGAACACCTCTCCTCGCGCGGGTGGTCGCCCGTCGGGGACGCGATCTACAATCTCGACGCCGCGGCGATATCCGGCGACGGCGCGCGGCTCGTCGGCGCGGGGCCGCGGCCGCCGACGGGGCCGCCGCCGCCGCCGCCGCCGACGTGCGTCGACGCGCGAATCACGACGACGCAACGCGTGTACGACGACCTGCCTCTCTCGGGACTCGCGCGGTACGTGTTCCTCACCGCGGGCGCCGCGGGGGGGGAACCGTTGACGGCACCGTTGAACGTCGCGGAGTTGATGGTGTTTAACGAACACGGCGTCAACGTCGCGCTCGGTAAACCGTGCTACACGAACGGCGCGTACGAACATTTTTGGTTGAATGTCGACGGGGGATACAAACTCACGGACGGATACACCGCGGGGGGTCAACCGGAGATCGTGCACTCGTCCTCGGCCGAGTCCGCATATCGTGACGCCGGCTTCGCCGCGGACCCCGGCTTCATTTGGTTCATGGTCGACCTCGGCGACGTCGTGAACGTGTCCCGCGTCGGGCTGTGGAACCGCGTCGACTGTTGCGACGAGCGTCTTTCGAAGATCGACGCGAGAATCGTCCTCGTCGAAGACACGAGCCCCGAATTCTTCGACGCGTCCGATAACACGTGCGTCCCCGCGCCGGAGCCGTTCGGCGTCGACGTCTACGCGCTGCCGTGCGACGCCTCCGCGCGCCCGCTCCACGGCGACGTCGGGAACTGCACGAACGCGCTGCCGATCGGCGCGTCGTGTCGGATCGAATGCGACGCGAACTTCACGGCGACGCGCGACGGGCGGACGACGTGCGCGGCGAACGGCGAGCTCGTCGCCGCGACGTGCGAGGGTCCGCACGCGCCGCCGAACGCGACGCGAGGGCCGGCGTCGCTGTACTTCAACGGCGTCGACACGCTTCTGTACACCCCGCGCTCGGCGACGTTTAACGACGCGACTTTGAACGAGCTGACGTTCGAGGCGTGGCTGAAGCCGACGGAGGGCGCGTCGTCGCAAGTCGTCGCGATGATGGGCAACCTCGGATGGGGCGTCCTCCTCATGTGCAACGAACGCGACGGCCGCGGGCTCGGGTGCTGCGGCGATCACGTCACGAACTCGATCGGGTTCTGGACGAACGAGGACCGCGCGAACGTAAACGCGTGCGCGTCGACGCCGTCGTCCACGGTGGGCGTCGTCCGCGGGGCGTGGAACCACGTCGCCGTCGCCGTCTCGGACGGGCTCGTTCGATTTTACGTCAACGGCACCGCCGCGGGGAACGTGAGCTCGCCGGACGTGCGGTTGAACCGCGGCGCGGCCGCGTCGGTGCATCGACACGACGACGGGCTCTACTTTGGCGCGCTCGGGTCGCTGTGCCCGACGTGTCTTCGGTATCGCGGCGGCATGGACGAGATGCGCGTCTTCGCCGCGGCGCTGACGGCGCGACAGATCGCGTACTTTCACGACATGGACATCCCGATGTGGCATCCGATGTACGATCGCCTCGTCGTGCACTACAAGTTCGACACCGCGCACGGGAACACCGTGTACGACGGGTTCAAGAGCCAAGAGTGGGTCATGTTCGGCGAGCGCGGACAAGTGGACGGGTACCAAGACGCGATCATCACCACGTCCTCCAGCGACGAACTCACCTGGGACGCCGACGACAACGTGGAGGTCCGCAGCGTCCCGGCGCCGCCGCCGCCGCCGCCGAGCCCGCCGCCGCAGCAAGGTCCGGCGTCGATGTACTTCAACGGCTTAGACACGACGCTTACGGTGAACGCGTTCGATCGACGGTTACAGCCTGCGGACTACCTCACGTTCGACGCGTGGATCAAGCCGGACGCGGACGCGGACGGCCTGCAGACGATCGCGCGGCTCGGCACGGGGGGCTGGGCCATCATGCTCATGTGCCCGTACGGCGCGGGCGCCGGGTGCTGCGGGAACCACGTCCAAAACGCGATCGGGTTTTGGTCCGCAAAACGGCCGCACACGCAGGCGTGCCAAGAGACGCTCTCGTCCACGCGCGGCGTCCCTCCGGGCGAGTGGTCGCACGTCGTCGTCGTGTCCTCCTCGCCGGAGAAGAACAACGTGACGTTTTACATCGACGGCGAGCAAGCGGGGTCGCACGTCAGCGACACGCTCGGGACGATCAACCGCGGCCTCACGTTCGACGAAAACGGCAAGTTGATATTGAAAACCAACGGCGAGCCAGCGCGCGACAGAAGCGACGCGACCGGGTCGCTCGTCGTCGGCGCGGGGCCCGATCTCGGCCTCGGCGCGCGCTCGTGCCTCAACTACAAAGGCTTCGTCGACGAGATGTGGCTGTATCGCTACGCGATGACCGCTCACGACGTCAAGACGTGGCACAAGAAGATCCTCGAGCCGTACGCGCCGATGTACCCGCACGCTATTCTCGGGTACACGTTCGACACCGCGAACGGGTGGACCGTCCTCAACCGCGTCGCGGCGACCGGCGACGTCTTCGACGCGGAGCTGTGGACCGCGGACAGAGGGAACGTGACGTGGCGAAATAGCAGCAACGTCGCCAAGACGTTGCAGCCGTCTCCGCCGCCGCCTCTGGACGTCGCGGCGCCGGAAGGGCCGTCGTCGCTTCGGTTTGGGGCGAACGACACGATGACGTCCGGTTTCATTCGCGACTCGACCGACGGCGCGCTCGCGGTGGACGAGACGCTGACGTTTGAGGCGTGGATCAAACCGAACCGCCTCGACCGAATGCAAGTCGTCGCGTCCTACGGCGTCGGCGACAACGCGACTTCGGGGTGGTCGTTGGCGATCATGTGCCCCGAAGGCGGCGGCCGAGGGTGCTGCGGCGATCACCTCCGCGGCTCGATCGGATTCATCGCGCCGACGCGCGACGACGTGGACGTCGCGACGACGCATGCGCGCCGCCGCGGCCGGAGGCTGACGGAACACGGTGCTCCGGCGAAAACCATTTTGTTTCCCGTGCTCGCCGGAGGTTGGAGCGCGACCCAGGGGGGTAGTGGCCGCGGCGATGCTGCCGACGAAGTCTGGAACACCATGGCTATCCTTCAAACCGGCATCGACGACGGCACCATCCCGAGCACGTACGGGTTAACTATAGACCATACGTCTCTGTCTCATCAGGACGACATGTGTGACTCGGCTAAGGTCGAAGCGGCTCTTCATTCTGCGTTGTTTCTCTTTCTGCCGGACCAAGAAAAATTTGATCTTTTCGTCTGCGGCGAAGCGACGGAGTCGAAAGCCGTCATCAAATCTTGGGTTCAAGGCGGCGGAAATATCTTCGTTGGTGCAACTGGGGGCATTTCCAGTGACGGCCGTTCGAATGACGTCGCATTGCTCAACGCCATTTTTGATTGGGATCTCACAAAGTCTACTGGCACTTACGGCACGTTTGGGAGGAATGAAATCAACGCCGCCGGCACCGTGTTTGAAAATATGGCGGCGTCTACTTTCAATCTCCCAGCTACTCAAACCATGTATGCGAATTGTGGAACTTCGCCTTGCCTCCCAATTTTCACCGCGGGCGCCTCTGGCACGGATAAGACGCAATATATCCTCGCCAGGTGGCAGGTCGGCGGAGGGAATGTTTTTCACCACGCCAACAACGACCCGTATCAAGTGTGCCCCATCGCTCAAGTCACGTTTCCGTGGGGCGAAACGCACTCTGCCACGTGCACGCAGTCCCTCGACAAGGATTGGGTCATGAACTTGTTCGTGCAGGTGGTCGTCGAGCTCGCGCGCTTGTCGACCGAACCCCTAAGGCCGCCCGACGCGTGCGCGGACGCGTTTTCTTCGAACGCCACGCTCACGGAGAACGAGTGGCATCACGTCGCCGTGAGCGTGGATGCGTCGCAGAACGAGTTGAACGCGCGCGATCCCACGCGGACGATGAACTTGTACATCGACGGCGTGAACGTCGGCAGTAGGGTCACGAAGGACGTGAGCGAGAAATCTCCCGTGAGAATCCCGATCCCCCCGCACGACGACGAGACGTCCGGGCTGTACCTCGGGCACGGGTTCTGCGACGAGTTCGAAGAGGAAGAGGTCGTCGCCGCCGAGGGATCCCTCATCAAGTGTCACTTCGCGAACCCGTTCGGGGAAGACGGACCGCTGAGCACTTCCGTGTTCCGCGCGATGACGCCTATCATTCGCAACCACGTGAACGGGTACCTCATCGGCGACATTCGATACGTCCCGAGCCCCGGGATCGCCGCGACCTGGTGGGGCGGGGACGACTGGAGCTCGAACGTCACCTCGCACAACTGCCTCGGGTTGACGTTTTTAGAAGAGTTTCTCACCGGAGACGTCGACGCGTACTACGCGCAGTACCCGCCGCCGCCGCCGATGCGCGTGCCGTGCCGACACTACGACGGTTACGTCGACGAGTTCAAGTACTGGGACGCCGCGCTCGTGGACGCCGCGATCAAGACGCACTTCGACAAGCGCATCATCTCGTGGCACCGAAACCGGTTCTCGTTGCTGTCGTACTACAAGTTCGACCAAGGCGGCGGCGCCGAGGTTGAGCCCGAGATGCTCGACGCGTTCGGCGTCGAGAACTTGCAGCTGCGTCCCGGGAACGGCACCCTGGCGCAGATGTGGAGCGTTGACGAGAATCTCGTCGTCGCGAGCGATCCGGAGGCGCCGCCGACGCCGCCGACGCCGCCGCCGAGCCCGCCGCCGCAACAAGGCCCGGCGGCGTTGTACTTCAACGGCTGGGACACGGACGTGTACGGACCGTACGACGCGAGCCTCGCGCCGAGCGACGCGCTGACGTTTCAGGCGTGGATCAAACCGCAGGTGGACGCGCGCGGGCAAGTGCTCGCGATGTTTGGCGAGAACGGCTGGTCGTTGATGCTCGCGTGCCCGCTCGGCGCCGGACGCGGGTGCTGCGCCGGGCAGTATACGCCGCCCGGCGCTCTCATGTTCTGGACGTGGGGCAACGAGAACCCGGGGATCATCGAAGCGGACGAGGACTACTATTACACGAAGAAGCGGCGGAGAAGCCGAAGCCTCCTCGAGCACGACGACCTCGTGACTAAGTGCCAGTCCGCGCCGACATCCGACGTGGCGGTGCGGATGAACGTCTGGCAACACGTCGCCGTCGTCGTCGACGCCGCCGCGGGATCCGTCGCGTTTTACATCGACGGCCAGTTCGCGGGAGAGCGAGGGAGCTCGACGATCCTCGACAGCGGTCAACCCACGGGCGAGGAGTGCGTGTTTGAAGTCGCGCCCGAGCCCGAGCCCGAGCCCGAGCCCGAGCCCGAAGAGGGGGCGCCCGCCTCCGAGGAGGAGCCCGCGGCGGCGGAGACGCCGGCGACGAGACGACGACGACTGCGACGCAAGCTCCTCGAGCACGACACTCCGATTCAATACTCTCCAGCGCTGATCAACACCGGCGGCGCCACCGCGGCGACCGGCGGCTTACGACTCGGCCGCGCGGGCGCGTGCGAGTACCCGGTCCAGTGCTTGCAGTACGAGGGGTACCTCGACGAGGTGTCCGTGTGGCACGCGGCGATTGCGCCGTGCGAGATTCGCAAGCTGTACGAATTCGGCATGCAGACGTGGCTCCGGGATTTCCCGAACCTCCTCGCGTACTGGAAGTTCGACGAAGCGTACTTGCAGGAGTTCAGGACGCTCCCGTCCGCGTTCGGCCTCGCGCCGTACCTCTCGAAGGTTTCGTCCGAAGAGGACGCGCCGTACGTCACGTGGAACGCCAGCGAAGCGCTCAACGCGAACACGTCCGTCTGGAGAGAGTTGTCGCCGCCGCCGGCGCCGCCGAGCCCGCCGCCGCCGCAGAACGGTCCGTCCGTGATTTACTTCGACGGCAACGGCACGTACGCGAAGGTGACGATCGCGCCAGAGCGATCGTTCGAGTTTCAGCCCCTCAGCGGGCTCACGTTCGAGGCGTGGGTCAAGCCGGTGGCCTTCTCGGGCGTCCAATTCCTCGCGTCGACGCAAAACAAAGGCTGGGGCGTCGCCCTCGGATGCGGCGGGTCCGCGTGCTGCGACGCGCCCGCGGGGGCGCTCATGTACTGGACCGACGTCGATAGCTGCGCGACGAGCTCGGTCGCGATCGCGACCGGGTCTCCGCTCGTCGCGGGGGCGTGGTCGCACGTCGCCGTCGTCGTCGACGCGTCGTCGAACCAGGTGAAATTTTACGTCAACGGCGCCTCCGCGGGGGCGAGGTCGGGGATACCGACGTCCTCGCCCATCACGAACGCGCTGTTCATCGGTCGGTACGGCAACTCCGAGATCGGGTACTACAAGGGCATCATGGACCAGGTCACGCTCTTCCGAACCGCGCTGTCGCCGACGACGATTAACGAGTTTAAACGAGTCGACGCGCGAGGCTGGCACCCGAACGTCGCGCAGTGCGTGTTGCAGTATAAATTCGACACCGGGAACGGCGCGCGAATCGTGGACAGAAAAGAAGACCCCGCGGGCGGGCGCGTGATGTACAACGCGACGCTGTACTTCCCGAACACGCACGAGCTCTCGACGTGGTTGATCACGGATAACATCGCGGTGAACAACCCCCCCGCGCCGCCGCCGCCTGCGATGTTTGGCGAGGACTACGTGTGTCCCTTCGTGTGCGACTCGGAGCACGTCTCCGCGACGTGCCCGTGCTACGCCCCCGGATGCGACGGCGGCGACGGTTTGGATTTCGATGACATCACCGTGGACTGCATGGAGGATATCATGGACTACTGCGTGAACGATCACGGGTGGTACTACGACCCGGAGGGGTGCTGGCCGTTCGCGTCCAGAGGCGTGGACATTCAAACCGTCCAAGCCGGCGGCGCCGCGACGAATTTTTACGAAAACACGCCCATCTTCGCGGACCGACCGGTGATTCTCGTCGTCCCCGCGAAGGCGTTCAAGAACACCACGGACGTCTTGATCACCGAGGTGAGCGAAGACGAGATGATCGAGAACTTTGGCGGCGACGAGCTGCTGCCCGAGGCGTACGCCGCGCGTCGAAGCAAATTTATCCTCGTTCGCCCGACGGACGCGACGATCGTCTCCGGCTCGCCCGGGAAGCTCCGCATTCCGTTCGACGCGCTGTCGCTGTTCAACGGGCAGTTCCTCGTCGGATACCTCTCGGACGCGACCGGGGACACCTCGTGGGAGACGCTTCCAGGGAAGATCGTCCCGAGAGGCTCCGAGAGGACGGCGTTTCCGGACGACTACGCGCTCATCGACAAGGGGATGGCGAACCGCGAGGAGCTCTACTCGACGAAGACACCGGAGGGCGTGGACGACCTCGAGTTGCTGGCGCACTACGACGGCAGGTCGTGGGAGGATATTTTCAACGCCGAGTACGACGACTTCAGCGATATCACCGGCGACGTGTACTACTACGAAGTGAACGTTCGCTCGTTTGGCGTGTTCGCGGTGTTCGAGTCGGACCCGGGGAACCAGCCGCCGCCGCCGCCGCCGAGCCCGCCGCCGCCGAGCCCGCCGCCGTGGCCCGCCGTCGCGGATTTCTCCTCGGATTTGCGATTCTCGTTCGAGTTCATTGGCGTCTCGAAAGAGCAGCTCGATCTGCAGTTCGACGCGCGCGCGAGGGCGGAGGGCATCGCGGGCGGACCCGTGGCGATGGCGACCGTGTTTCTCGAAGCGTGCAGAGACGGCGTCATCGCGACGACCGGTCTCGCCGAGAAGTACGTCCGCATGGAGCAACTCATCGACTGCACGGAGGAAGAAATTCTCGAGGAGAAAGATATGTATTGCGAGGAAGACGAGGGCGTCTTGGTGCCGTTCTCGCTCGTGTTCACCGGCGAAAGCATGTTCAGCCCCGGCGTGGTCCCCAACTGGATGTTCGATCTGCTCGAAAACGACCCGGGGAAAATCGTCGTGGACTCGCTCGCGACGTACTTGTTCACCGAGGACGTGCGAGACCCCGCGAATATCTTCACGACGTCGATCACGGTGACGGAGACGAAACCGGACCCGCCGCCGCCGAGCCCGCCGCCCCCCGTGGACGAGTCGCAGATCGTCTACGTCGCGCCTCCGCCGCCTTCGCCGCCACCGATTAAGGTGGTCACCGTCGCCGCGGCGCCGCCGCCGCCGTCGCCGCCGCCGCCGGATCCGTTCGCGGTGTGGACCGCGCCGCCGCCGCCGCCGCCGCCGGATCTCGATAAGCCCACGATCGAGCTCTACCTGAACGAGCCTGACTGCGAGAGCACGGGGACGAACGAGGTGACGTGCAAACTCCTGCAGACGGTCGTCTCTGAGATGTACTCGGATCCGGGGTTCAAGGCGAGCGATAAGCAAGAGGGCATATACGACGCGTGCGCCTGGTCCGGCCGCGACAAGAGCCGGCCGTGCGTCGACGTGAAGGGCTGGCCCGCCGGGTTCAACGAGTTTGGCGACGGCCAGGTCGATCTCACCGTCGAGAGGATCGACAAGCCGTGGACGATCACGTACGACGTGTCGGACAGGTCGACGGCGACGACGGGCGGGAACGCCGCGTCGCGTCAGACGCGTTTAGTCTACGTCTTACCCGATTGCGACGTGGACCCGGTTTGTCCGGACACGCAGCTCAAGATTTGCAAGTCGCTGTCTTCCGAGACGAAGACCGTGTGCGAAACCTGCGACGCGTCCGGGAACACGATCTGCCTCGACCCGGGGTTGGCGGAGGAGAAGGCGGACACGCGGCCGCCGAAAATCACGACCGCGTTTGACATCAAGATGCCACTCGGCGAGGACGGCGACGGGCAGTTCGCGGGCGTGTACGCCGCGGACGCGCTCGGGAACGTTCAGGCGTTGTCGTACGTCGAGCAAGGCGTCGAGTTCAAAGATCCGGGCGCGACCGCGACGGTGACGATCACCTCGGAAGACGCCAAGACGGGGGTGAAGGAGACGGAGACGATCGACATCACGGACGAAATCGTGACGTACACCGAGGGCGAGACGGACACGGAGATTCTAAAGGCGGGGTCGACGTTTTATATTCGGTACAAAATCGCGACCGGGGACACGACGAGCCTGATCGCGACGCGAATCGTCATCGTGATCAACCCGTGCGCGACGATGGTGGACTCGAACCTCGGGCTCACGCTCGTCGGGTCCAAGGCGCTTCCGAAGTTTACCAACTCGGAGGGCGCGTTGGTCGACGAGATTTTGTGCAGGGACGAGGACGAATACAAAGCGACGGGAGAGGAAGTCTTCTACTCGGACGCCGCGTGCAGCGACGGCGCGAATTTCCCGAACCGAGAGAAAAACTACGGCTGCGGCATGCGCATGGCCGCGCCCGCGGAGGAGGAAGTCGTCAAGATCAACGTCGCGCCCGAGCTCGTGCTCCTCGGCAAGCCGGTCGTGGAGATCATTCAAGGCCAAATCTGGAAGCCGTGCTCAGACACCGCGGGACCGACGGACGTGTGCGATAAGGGCATCGACGGCGCGCTGAGTTACGATCTCGACCAAGCTGAGGCTGACGGCGGCGTCCGATCCCCGATATCGAACTCGCTCATCATGGTGTGCAAGGACGATCCGACCGACCCGGACAGGGACCCGGACGCGCGGCTCAACCCGGGGGCGAAGTGGGACGCGCTCAAGACGGGCGCGCAGACGGACATGGCGCGCGTGTGCGGGTTCGACACGAACACCCCCGGCGCGTTTAAGGTGTCGTACTCGTTCACGGACCCGAAAGGGCTCGAGGGGAGGCTCACGAGAGACGTCATCGTCGCTCCGGATTGCTCGCTCACATTGAACCCGAATAACAACCTGCCGGAGAAGCAGTGCGAGTCCAAGGTTTTGAACGAAGAGACGGGCATCGAAGAGGTCGTGTGCTCGAAGAAGGGCTGGTGCGAGTTCGACAAGGTCGTCGAAGAGGATGACCTGCCGGACACGCCGCCGGTGATCACGATGAAATTGGTCCCGGGCGTCATCGACAAGACGGTGAACGTGCGTCAGTATCAATCGTACGACGCGTGTAAACCGGGCCAAGTCCCGACGGAAGAAGTTTTCGGCGACGGCTTGTGCGACCCGGGGTTCGACGCGTACGACAACAAGCAGTACTATGATCTCGGCGTCATCAAGACGACGCTCAGGAACCTCACGTCCGAGGTCTTAGCGTGCCCGCCGAAGGAGTGCGAGACGAGGGCGTCGTGCGACGACCACAAGTTTACGACGAAGGGCTTAAAAGGCTGCCTCGACACGAGCGTGCAAGGACCGATTCGCATCGCCTTCACCGCGCGCGACGACAGCGGCCAGATTACGACCGCGTACAGATCCATTCAGGTCGTCGACCCGTGCCCGCCGTCGTACGCTTACTGCCCGGGCGTGGGCGATCGAGGGTGCCAGCCCGAGGACGTGTGCAAGAACGCGGAGGCGCTCGCGGCCATCGCCGGCGCCGCCGAGGTGGCAGACACGACCCCGCCGTCGTTCGAGCGGTTCATCCCGAACGGCCCCGTCTTTCTGGTGTACGATGACGACCGCATCAGCGACGGCAGAACGCCGTTCAAGGTGTGCGGCGACGCGGCGGCGATCGCGGCGGCGAGGGCGCAAAAGACAGCCGGCCAAACGACCCCGACGGAGTACCCGTGCGCGTTGGCCATCACCGACGACAAGGACGACGCCGAGCTGTATCTCACCGCGGCCGGCAGCAGGGCGCAACAATTCAGACGCCAACGAGACGATAAGGGGAGCAAGACGCTACATCAACTTGACCTCATCGGCGCCGGGAGGGCGGCGCCGGGGCAGTACCATTACGAATACGTGGCGTGGGACTCGAGCGATAACGAGGCGACGCACCCGCTCGTGATCAACGTCGGGCTTCGGTCCGCGAACCTCTCCATACCGATCACGATCCCTTCCTCGACGTATAACGGCGCGAATTACGTTAGCAATATGAAGACCGAGCAGGCGGGGTTCATGACGGCGGCGTTGCCGACGTGGCAAATCTTTTTCGGCGCGCAGGACATCGACGTTGTCAACGTGCAAACCTCGGGCGCGAACACGATTTTCCAGCTCAACACGACGTTTTACCAGCTGTGGAATCCCGCGGACCCGACCACGTTCGATAACACCCGGAACTGGAACACGTCGGACGCATGGGCGCCGGAGCCCGCGGCCGCGGCCGCCGCCGCCGCGTCCGGTCGCCGACGGCTGATGAACGACGCGTCGCCGTCGCCGTCACCGCTCGCGAAGAAGCCGCGCCGCGTCTCCAACCGCGGCCGAGGAAGAAACTTGCTCCAAGCCTATGGCACCGCGTCGTCGTCGGCGACGCCGGTGGATGAAGCCCAAATAAAGAGGGACCAGATCGAAGCGAGGATCACCCAGCTCTCAACAGACGTCGACGCCGCGAACACGAAGCTCATCAACGTCATCAAGCCGCTGATGGACAACGCCGGCGGCAACGCGGGCGCGTTCGTCACGAGACTCACCACGCTGTGGAGTAACCAGCTCGCGGTGGCGACAAACGCGCAGACGCAGCTCGCCGGCACGGCGCTGACGATCCTTCAGAAGCTCGACGCCACGGTGACGTACCAGCAGCAAGTCTTGGAAGCGGCGACGCAGGCGGAGATTTTGTTGAAGAAACAAAACGACGAACTCCGGTACGTTTTATCCCGGAGCGGAGTCGAAGGGGACGGCCTCGGCGCGCAGTGCGAGTACAGAAGCAAGCTCGGCGCGGCGGAGATCGCGTTCAACGCGACGAAATTTTCGCTGTGGATTCCGCATCCGCCGCCGAGCCCGCCGCCGCCGCCGAGCCCGCCGCCGCCGCCGAGCCCGCCGCCGCCG
>MDSW01069633.1_pt1 | contig 24793 bp, 24 predicted proteins | sample 811171 | NCBI WGS metagenome assembly MDSW01 (sample SAMN05326641, study PRJNA326480) | marine metagenome | isolation source: seawater | place: Atlantic Ocean: North West | collected 2012 | reverse complement strand
GTGTGTGAGCCGCCGCGTAGGACAAGCATTTATTGAGAATGCTCTGATGGGGAAAGACCTTACAATTAATGGAGATGGCGAAGACGCTCTGGACTTTACTTATATAGACGACTTTGTTCAGGGTGTTACAAAGTGCATTGGTAATGAAAAAGCGATTGGCGAAATATTTAACATTACTTTTGGTGGGTCAAGAAAGCTAAATGATTTAGCAGCGCTTGTTTCTAGCGAGTTTCCTGGAATTAATGTGATTCACCAGGAGCGTGATTCATTGATGCCTGAGCGAGGCACGCTTGATATTTCAAAAGCTCAGGAACTTTTGGGTTTCCAGCCTCTCAATCCGATCGAAGTAGGTTTCAAGCGATATATGAAGTGGTACAGGAAATTTGAGGCCGCATATCCCAACCTATTCCACAATATTGTTTGAATATGTTAGCTTTGGTAGAAGATAAGTGGCTAGGAACAGTTCTTGGTAAAAAAGTTTATACCGTTGCCCGAGATATTGAATATCTAGATATTGACGCTGGCAATTTAGGAAATTGTTTGTTGCAAACCAAAATAAGTTTTGGCGATATTTCAGCAATCAGTCATGTATTAGGACTTGGGTTCGACATTATTGTCTCCAACGTAACTTTGTCTGCTGACAGAAAACGATTTATTACGTGGAATCAGATAGAAAGTAATGATGGTGTATGCGTTGTAAGGGCTGTTAAAAAAGACCAACATGAAATCCAAGCTATTGCTGGTAGTGCTTTCAAGTTCGATCGGTTTCACGTAGACAAAAATATTAAAAATGAAACTGCGAACAGGATCAAAGAAGAATGGGCAACACACTTTTTTAGAAAAAAACGTGGTGATTTTATGTTGGTCGCCAAGCGCAAGTCAGAAATTCTTGGCTTTGTTCTAGTAATTGAATCTGGGGCTGATGCAACTATCGATCTGATAGCAGTGAAAAGTGAAGTCGTTGGAATGGGAATAGGCCGAAAGTTAGTCTGCGCAGTGATGAGAGAGTTGCCGGTCAGTGTCAATCGAATTATTGTTGGAACTCAGTTATCCAACAAGCCGTCGTTGAAGTTATACACTTCGGCGGGATTCATGGCCCAATCAGGGTCATTTAGCGCTCATTTACATATAGGTTGAAGCGTCGTTCGGTTTTTGTAATTTTATAAATGGGTGAATTGGCGGTCCCATGGGATTTAATCAAAAACCTCTTGATATTAGTTCATTTCACATCAAAGCAATGGCTATGTCATTTCAAGATTCTGACCATGAAAATGATGATAATATTTTGGAGAAATCATTTAGAAATTGTGATGACGTGGATGACATTATAGCAACCGTAGCAACGGTGCTTCTAAATGAACCAGAATACAGAAACCGGTCAATTTTTTTGAAAAAATTGTTAGTTTTTACTAAAAATCTGGTTGAACTTGAATCCCTCGCTGAGCAACTTGATGTTGAATGCGACTTCTATAAGGATGGTAATAAAAATAAGTTCATTATCGTTGAAAACGAAGTGATTCAATTGGAGTTGATCTATAGTGGTCCATTAGCAAAAATAAAAAAAATAGGACTGAAATCTTTACATTTTCCCAATGAAATATTTTTAAGTTTCCTGAAAAAAAAGGGAATGTTGGTATTTTTTTTCCGATTGGTTACTCTCTTCAGAGAGATTGGTAAATTAGTATCCTTTAGAAGTAATAAATTTGAACGATTTAATTTATCCAGAAAATTTAGACTTGTGTTCGTTAAGTTTTTTTATTTTTTGGGCTTAAAACAGGTTGCGTTTAAATTGCGTTACCGTGTTCTTGGACTAGAGGAATTTCTGGAACTTCGTGTTTGTTGTGATAGTTTGATTGACCGTGTAGTTAGGTATAAGCAATTAGCAGTGGTTACAAACAAGTTTTCTAATAAGACAGTCCATGGAATAATAGAATTTTTTAAAAACATAGAATTAGAAGAGTTTCGAAAAAATAAAATTTATGATCCAGTTAATGTGCATAATAATATGACCATCCCTTGGTTGGATTTGGATTTCTGGAACGATGGGAATACCCATTTTTTTGGTAATTTATATTTTGGTTTCCGTAAAGGAGTGAAGTCCTATGAGTGTTCGTGTATAAATGGTGCGGGGGAACGATTTTTATCGATGGATTATTTGCAATGCAGACCGGCAATGCAATTTGAGGAGATCCAAGCACTACTGAGTGAGACAGAAATTACATTAATGGGAGGGGTGCTTACGGGCGGCCGACATCGTGTTTTTGCTATGATTGGAAGGCTTATTCGCGGTCAACGCTATATTCCTTTTAGAGTAGATATGTGTAAATAGGCGGTCTCCATTGGATCAAATAAAAAGTAATCTTTCGTTGTTTCTTCAATGTATGCCGCGTCAATGCTCAATTAAAGCATATTCGTCTGATCCTATCTTTAGGGGAATGCTGGAGAGTCTGTGTGTTAATTTTAAGATTCCTGTTAGATGTTTCGTTGCAAATCCGGATAAACAAACGTTCCAAGAATATTTTTTTCATTTCGCAGATTTTGTGATTGACAAAAAGGCTTCAAAGTCTTTGAGCGCGAGGATGATTTTTCCAAAAAAAATGTTGTTTATTTCGCACGCCTACTTTCTGCTTCATGTTTTCCATACATTGTTAAAAAGATCAAACAAACGTGAAAGGGTTTTGGTTTTTGCAGTTCGTTGTGGCCAACCTGTATTTTCAGAATTTGGAAATGAGGGTTTGCAAGAAATTCTTTTTCACCCGCTTTGGCCATCGTTTAAAAAATCAGTTAAGGCTGCATTTGCGCTTTTAGAAATCGTATTTCGTATAAATGGCTTGGTATTGGTGTCGGTTTATGCTTCGTCTAATAAGTAATGGCTCACATGGGAACAACGTAAAAATATTCGTCTCAGAATTCGATAACACTATCAGAAAAGTTGCTTTTTCCTCTGAGTCTCATATTTACTTAATAAATGAATATAATGGGTTAAAATGGTATAATTTGCGATTGAAAAATCGTATATTTAATGATCCGGTTTTAACATCTTTAAACTCTTTCCGTATTCTTGATTTATACATGATCAGTGATGCCATAAAAATTTCGCATCTAGCTCCAATTTCTACGACATTTCAGTATTTACAGGGCGTTGTTGACCATTATGTTGAAGTTTGGCCGCATGAACAATACGCCCCGATACATGGTGACCTCACGCTGGCCAATGTATTATTCATAGAAAATCGACCAGTGATAATTGACTGGGAGCATTTTTCAAATGAAAAAATGCCATGGGGTTTTGATGTTTTATATTTTTGTCTATCTGCGTTGATTCTTCCTGCTCATAGCCGGTTTCTGCCGATTAAATTAAAAGAAATTGATGTTGCTCTTTTTAAAAAACTGACATCAAGGTTTCCAAAATACGGATCAACAAAAGAAATGCTTCAGTCACCCTTGTGTTTTTTTAGGGAAATATTCTTGAGTGATTGTAATTGGGCCAATATTGTCAACGCTAGTCCTAAAAAATTATTTCCCCTTCTAATTGATGCAAAGACTGCTGAGGATTTAGATAAGAAAATATGTCAACGATGACCAACATAAATGGCTTTGATCGATTATTCAAATTTGCTGCTAAATCTCTCCAAAAAACATTTGGTTTTATAACTGTGAATCATGAGTTTAAAAAAGATGAAATGGCTGCAGTAAGTGGATTGGTTGGCGTTTATGATCAAGAAGTTATTGAGGAATACGAAGAGGCTTTTTCTAAAGTTCTAGGTGGTGGACATTGTGTCTCATTCGCATCAGCCAGAATGGCTTTATATGCAATTCTTTCGTCGCTTGACATTGGCAGAGGAGACGAGGTGATAATAACTGGATTCACCTGTGCGGTGGTTCCAAATGCAGTTCTTAGGGCCGGCGCAATACCAGTTTACTGCGATATTTCAGTGGATAATTTTGGCACCTGCAGCAAGAGTTTGTCGACTTTGATCACGAGTCGCACGAGAGTAATTATTGCTCAGCACACCTTTGGCATACCGTGTGACATTGATAGAATTGCTAAGGTCGCAAAAATTAATGGAATAATTTTGGTTGAAGACTGCGCTCTTTCATTAGGCTCTAAGTTGAAAGGTCGTAGTTTGGGCACTTACGGTGATTTTGCAATTTTTTCAACTGATCACAGTAAGCCTATAAACACCATGACGGGTGGCATGGTTTATTCGTCGAGTGCCAAAAATATTAAGCTGGTCCGTGCGGTGCAAACACAATCAAAGGAACTACCTAAATCTTTTCAACAATCTTTATTTTTTCGATATAAAATAGAGCAGACTCTCCTGTCTCGTGACTATTATTTTTTCTGTAAATTGTTAATGAGGTGTCTGAGCTTTTTGTCAAAACTTCGTCTTATTAGTTTTAAATCTCTAAACAAAGATTTCTCTCATTTTGTTCACTCATCGTATCCTTATCCGGCAAAACTGCCTGCATTTTCGGCAAAAATTGGTTTGCTAGAATTGAAAAAATGGGAAAAATCAGTGAAGAAAAGACAAGATTTTTTTTATAAGACCGTAATGTGGTTGACAAACCATGATGTTTCCATGCCAAAACGGTATTTTGACAAGAGTTCAAAAATTGTGCCACTTCGCATTATCTGTTTGCACAGTGATTCTTCACTTGTAACAAGCGGACTAAAATCAATGTTTGATCAGAAGTGGTTTTGGTTCCGGCAGCCAATTGCTGAGGCCCAATGCAGGCTGGAAAAATTAGGTTATCGGCTTGGGGATTGCCCTAACGCTGAATTCATTGGCAAAAGAATTATTAATATACCGTGCAACCAAAACAACAAAGTAATGCGGATCATTAATAAAAATATATTAGCTCTGGGGAATTAGTCCAAATGTTTGCCGATGTTTATAAAGGTAAAACCGTACTGGTAACTGGCCACACTGGCTTCAAGGGTGCGTGGCTTTCACTTTGGCTTCACAAACTTGGTGCTAAAGTTGTGGGATTGTCCCTAAAAGAGCTTACAGAACCATCACATTTTAAGACTGCAGCACTGGCAGAATTTGTTGATGATAGAAGAATGAAGCTTGAGGAATCTGAGCAGCTAACGAAGCTTCTCAGTGAGTTGAAGCCTGATTTTATATTTAATCTTGCAGCACAATCGTTAGTTGGGAGAGCTTATTCATCGCCGGTTTCTACTATGCTTACAAATGCAATTGGTTCAGCAACATTGCTTGATTGTGTCCGAGCCAACTTGGACTCATGCGTGTTAGTCATGGTAACTAGTGACAAAGTTTATCTGAATCAAGAGTGGCCTTGGGGTTACAGGGAAACTGATAAAATTGGCGGCTTTGATCCCTACAGCGCTTCTAAAGGTATGGCTGAGTTAGCAATAAATTGTTTTGTTGAGTCATTTTTTAGCTCTCATGACAACCAAGATGTTCGTATTGGTGTTGGGCGGGCGGGTAATGTTATTGGAGGAGGAGACTGGTCTGAAAATCGGATATTTCCTGATTGTGTTAGATCTTGGTTAAATTCTTCAACATTAAATTTACGAAACCCAAATTCCACTCGTCCTTGGCAGCATGTTTTAGAACCTTTAAGTGGTTATTTACTGCTGGGACAATTACTTTTTGAGTCAAGAAAGCATCATGGTGAGGCATTTAATTTTGGTCCGTTATCTCAAAATAATTTTTCTGTAATTGAATTAATCGAGGAGATCAAAGTTTCATGGGAGAGTGTTTCGTGGAATATTGAAGACTGCAATAGTACCAATATTTTGGAGTCAGGGCTGTTGAAATTAAACTGTGATAAAGCACACCACGAACTTGGCTGGGAACCAACATTGACTTTTAGTGAAACTGTGAGTCTAACGGTTGATTGGTATCAAAATTTTTATTTTGGGAAGAGGCAAACAAGAGAACTGTCTTTAGAACAGATCGATAACTATTGCAAAAAAGCGAAGAAAGTGGGAGCAAATTGGACAAAATAGCTCTCTCAAGGGTGGGGGCATCGTTTACCCGATGTAAGAAGTTTGAATTACCAACCGGTAATGTTTTGCACGGCTTAAAAGCTAGTGATTCTGACTTTCAAAAATTTGGTGAGGTATATTTCTCGTTTGTTGAATACCAAGCCATAAAAGGATGGAAAAGGCATAACAAAATGTCAATGAACCTGCTCGTTCCGGTAGGAAAAGTAAAGTTTGTTTTATCAAAAGATTTGTATTGTTCGTCGCCACATTTTGTGGAAGTGGTGCTTTCTTGCGCAAACTATGGCCGGTTAAATATCCCGCAAGGGGTCTGGGTAGCATTTGCTGGTCTGGAAAAGGCCGTCAACTTGGTAGTGAATGTTGCCGATGCTGAGCACGATCCTCAGGAAGTTGATTTAATAGAGCGTGATGATGTGAACTATGATTGGATTTTACAATGAAGGCTGTAATTTTAGCTGGTGGTTATGGTACTCGGTTGGCTGAGTTAACTGAGTCTATTCCAAAACCTATGGTTTGTATTGGTGACAAGCCAATACTACATCATCTGATGGAATACTATGCAAGCTTTGGGATTACAGACTTTGTTCTTGCACTAGGATATAAAGCGGAATTAATAAAAAATTACTTTTTAAATTATTCAATCCTGAATTCAGACTTCGAAATAGATCTCTCTACTGGCAACGTTACTCCATTAAATAAAGCGGTCTGCAACTGGAAGGTCACTTTGGTTGATACAGGTCAGCATACTATGACTGGAGGGCGGCTAAAGCGATTGAAAAAAATATTGGGCGAAGAGACGTTTTTACTGACTTACGGTGATGGTCTCTCTGACATCAATATAGAAGATTTGATCAAGTTTCATAAGCGAAGCAATAAAATGGTTACTGTTACCGCAGTCAGGCCCTCTGCAAGATTTGGTGAGTTGATAATTGATGGCTCAATGGTGACCAAATTCACTGAAAAGCCTCAAACTGAAGACGGCTGGGTCAATGGTGGCTTTTTCGTTGTAGAACCATCTTTTTTAGATCTTATTCACGATGATCTCACAGTGCTAGAGAAAGAACCGTTAGAAGCCGTTGCTGGCAACAATCAACTATCAGCATTTAAACATCATGGCTTCTGGCAATGTATGGATACAAAAAGGGATAAAGAGTTGTTAGAAGAAATATGGAAAAGGGAAAACTGTCCTTGGCTCATAGAAGGTTAACATATTGATAAAACTATCAAAATCAGTTATTGGTCACGGCGAAAAAGTGGCTGTTGGGAGGGTTCTGGATTCTGAATACCTTGGCATGGGCCGGGAGGTTGGCAAGTTTGAAGATGAGCTTAAAGAGTTTTTTGGTAGAGATGTGGCATGTGTTGTTAACGGTACGTCTGCATTGCAACTTGCGCTGTTCGCCGCAGGCATTAAAAATGGCGATGAAGTTTTGGTCCAATCATTAACTTACGTTGCTAGTTTTCAATCAATCGCTGCTGTGGGCGCCAAGGCTGTTGCGTGCGACGTTATTCAAGATAACCTCAATATTGATCTGAATGATGCCGAGTGTCGGCTTACAGATAAGACAAAGGCCATAATGCCAGTCCACTATGCGGGCCATTCTCAAGATTTGACTAGTATATACAAGTTTGCTGATCGTCATAAACTAAGAGTGATTGAGGATAGTGCACATTGCTTTGGTTCAACTTTTGACGGAAAGCTAGTTGGTTCGATTGGCGATATTTCATGTTTTAGCTTTGATGGAATAAAAAACATAACCAGTGGGGAGGGTGGTTGTGTAGTAAGTGATGATCCAGAGTTAATGATGAAGGTTAGAGAAGCACGTTTACTTGGCGTTGTTGGTGATTCTGCCAAGCGACTAAAAAATGATCGAAGTTGGAACTTTGACGTTACAAATCTTGGTTGGCGTTTTCATATGAGTGATTTAATGGCAGCAATAGGCAGGGTTCAACTCACAAGACTTCCTGAATTTGCGAAAAAACGGGTACGGTTAGCAAAACGATATTGCGAACTGTTAGAGAGTGTTCAGAGCGTTGGAGTGATATATACAAACTACGATACGTGCGTTCCACATATTTTTCCAATTTTAGTTGATCCAGGAATACAGATAGAACAGCTGCGCACCGATTTGTTAAAGCGAAGCATAGAGACTGGCGTGCATTATACACCGAATCACAGATTATCTTTTTTTGCAGACCGCAGAGCATCAAAATTGCGAGTTACTGAAAATATAAAGGGACGTTTAATGTCGTTGCCACTTCATCCCGATCTTACATTGAGTCAAATAGGCTTTATCGTCTCAAACCTCTCAGATTGTATAAGGAAACAAAATGACGGCATTAGTTAGTGTTGTTATGAATACTCACAACGCTGAAGAGTTTATTGACGCCGCAATACGCTCAGTCATCAAGCAAACTTATATCAATTGGGAGCTTATAGTCTGGGATAATTTATCTGTTGATAAAACTATAAGTGTTGTAAAATCATTTAAAGACCAACGCATTAAACTATATGTTTCGCCAGTGTTTGAGAGCTTAGGGCAAGCAAGGAACAGAGCTTTGGCACTTTGCAATGGAGAATTTATTGCTTTTCTTGACAGCGATGATCTTTGGAGACCGGAAAAGCTAGAGCTTCAGGTTCCGGTTTTTGATGATCAAGCAGTTGGTATTTGCATATCTAATACAGAATTTTTTGATGAACATTCATCCACGGTTCTTTACAGAAAAAAGAAACCAAAGGTGGGATATGTTTTTTCACGTCTTTTAAAGGAAAATTTTTTGTCACTGGAGACGGTGATACTAAGAAAAGCATGTTTGGAGAAAATGGAACAACCGTTCAACATAAAATTCAATATGATCGAAGAATATGATTTGTTCTTGCGTATTTGCTGCGAATGGCGGCTGGCATATGTTGATAAAGTTTTAGCAGCATGGCGTATTCACCAAAATAGTGTAACTCAACAACGACCGGATTTACTAACCAAAGAAATGAGGCAAATGTTAGAAAATCTTATACTTGAAACACCTGATTTTCATGAAAAATATGAAAAAGAGCTTTTGTTTCAGTATAACAAATGTCTGATAATCGACGTAAAAAATAATTTAGAGATTGAAAACAGAAGAGAGTTATTTGGACGGATAGTAAACAGCACTGCCAGCTTACCATTAAAGATCCTTTTGACATTAATTTTAATTTATCCACGGCTTTTAGATAAACTTGTTAAGCTTAGACGGTATATGATTGACGTATTTTAATTCCAGATTGGAAATTCCTTCAAAAGCTCTAGACTGATTTGTGAGAGGTGCTTTTTACTGCCAATATGCATCCTCATCTATTTGCTTTTTTGCGCCTGAGAAGAATTTAGGTTTTTACAACGATAGAATTATTATGGTTCAACACCAAAAATTAAAACGCGACGTTAGACCCAAATTGGGCTTCACTAAAATATCTGAAAGAATTATATTCACCTTGAATGGTCGATCAGCGCTTATACTTGCGCTGCGAAATTTGGGCATAAAAAATAAATCTAAAATTATATGCCCAGCTTTTATTTGTTGCACGATCACTGATATTCTAAACAAAAACGGTTTTGAAGTTGAATACTTTGATTTAAAACCTAACCTGCAAATTTCTGGAAAGGTTATAAATCGTCTTCTTCAACAGAGTGCTGAAGAATATTCGGCCCTGATAGTTCCACATTATTTTGGCTTTTGCTTGAGTGATTTGAATGAATTGAGAGTAATTTGTGATCGTTTTGGCATAATGTTGATTGAGGATTTTTGCCACTCTTTTTTGTCGTTTGATATGCAACATTTTCGAGGTGACGCTGCCATATTTAGTTTTCGAAAGACGTTTAATCTCCCAGGTGGAGGAATAATATTTCGGGATAAGGATATTTGTATAAAAGAATCAACGTTGAGTGTGTCATGGACATCTAATGCCGCCAAGTCAAAGACGAAGAGAATTCAAGATTTGTTGGTGAGAGTATCTATTAATCCATATTCTATTTACTTTGATTTCATTCGGGCGCTACTGAGTAAATTAAGAAAATTAGTTTTGGGTGACTGGGCCAAATGGCAAAATAGAGTTGTACTCAGTAAACAATTAAAGAAAATATTGTGGGATGCTGATAGTCTTGCTCAAATTGTGCTGTATCGGAAAAGGAATTATGCATTTTACAGAAAATATTTTTCACCAATAATTTGCAGCTCTTCATCCGCGGATCACTCAGTCCCTCAGGTGTTTATAGTGTGTGATGAGAGTAGAGAGTTGTGTAGACATCTCCGAAACAAAGGATACGATGTTTATACTTGGCCGGGCTTTGAGCTTCCAAGAGATGTCAAAAGAAACAAAGATAGTTTTCCTAATTCACTTTATTTATCGCTGCATAATGTTTGTTTACCGGTAAACGAAGCATTTAACAAAAATTTAGTTAGGTATATTTTGTCTTCAAAATTTTATAAAAAAAGGCCAAGTGGACTTGATAATCAAGTTTAGTTGTAAACTTTAAAGATCTCTGATTTCCATGTCTTTTGTGGCAGTTTTGTTAAATTAATTCCAAGTATGAATATGGTCCAGCTTAATATAACAATGCTAGCTCATTGAGGTGTTTGTCTCTATGCTGCAATTTGATGTAATAATGCCAGTGCACGCAGGCGTCAGACTTTCTCATTTGAAAGCGGCAGTTGAGAGTATCTCAAAGCAAATAATTTCACCAAAAGAATTTATTGTTTCTATTGATGGGCCAGTTACGAATGAAATCAACGATTACCTGACTGTTTGTGAAAATTCGAAAAAGATTAGATTACTACGGTGCCATGAACAAAGAGGGCCAGGTAAAGCGAGAGATGAAGCTATTAAGATATCCAATTCGGAGTGGATTGCTTTGATGGATAGCGACGATGTCTCGAAACCAACTCGATTTAAAAAACAAATTGAATTTATAGAGAAAACTCATGCTGACGTTGTCGGTGGCAATATAGAAGAGTTTTTCAAAAATCCTGGAGACAGGAAGTTCCAAAGGGTCATGCCAGAGAAACATGAAAAAATTAAGAGACTTGTAAAATGGCGACAACCGGTAAATCATGTCACATTGATGATGAAGAGAGACATTTACCTAGCGGTTGGCGGATATAATCATATTTACCATGTTGAGGATTATGATTTGATTGTACGCCTGTTGGCCTCAGGGGCTAGATTTGCTAATCAGACTGAGACCCTTGTTGATGTAAGGTGCGGCGAGAATTTTAGCTCAAAGCGTCACGGAATGGATTATTTTAGGTCAGAATATGCGGTTATAAAACAAATAAACAAGCTTGGTTTGTCCAGTGTCCCAGTAAGTTGCATATGTATACTTACACGGCTTAGCATACGGATGCTTCCATTGAAACTGATTAAAGTTGTCTATCGGATAATAAGATTTGTTAGAGTGTAATTCGATTTATTTACAATTTTATCAACGCAATTTCAAAATCATAACAATAATCAAAAGCGTGAGAAAGACCTGAATAATGGAAAAGACAATTGATCGCTCATCCATCTTTTTTATTGCCGAAATTGGTCTGAATCATAATGGTAATTTTGGTTTAATCTATGAAATGATACGTGCGGCCTCGGATGCCGGCGCCAGCTGTGTAAAATTCCAACTCGGATGGCGTGCAGGGCCAGGTGAAATCAACGATTTGAAAAACGAAGAGGTTGAACTAATCGTTAAGTGCTGCTCGTGGTTCGGAGTTGAACCAATGTTTTCGGTATTTAATACTAACGCATTAAAAATGCTTACCGGTATTGATTTGAATTTTTTTAAGATAGCATCTCGGACGGTTAATGAAGACTTTGAACTTGTGAAGAAAATTGTAAAAAGTAAGAAAACGACTTTCATTTCGCTTGGAATGTGGGACTTTTCAAATTTACCGTTGCCGGACATGCCAAATATTCACTATTTATGGTGCAAATCCGAATATCCGGCATTGCCTTGGCACCTCTCAGATCTCCCAAAAGACTTTAGCAAGGGCCCATATGTTGGCATTAGCGATCATTCTGTTGGAATAGAAGTTCCATTGATGGCTATTACTCGTGGAGCTATTGTTGTTGAGAAACATTTTACTCTGGATAAGTCGGATACCACCACACGAGATCACGCCCTCTCAGTTCTGCCGGATGAATTTTCTCAGTTGGTTAAACTAGGAAAATCTATCAGAGCAAATTTAAACATTGGCGTGTGATAACTTGGAATAATTTCTGAAAATGAAAATTGCAATCTTGACGAACGAAACCCTTCATCACGCGAGATATGTTGAACTAATCAGCTCTCTTCATTCTGATATCATTGTTATTAAAGAAAAAGAAATAAAAGAAGCTAGTTATGATACGTCGCACCCGTTTGAAGTCTTAAGAGATGATTATGAGAAAGATATATGGTTTTCGGGGAAAACATTTGCGACTGACGATTTCGCTGAAACGATCTCTTTTTCCACAATAAACGAAAAAAAAGCGATTAATTTTGTAAAGCAAGCACAATTTGATATTTTAATAGCCTTTGGAGTTGGACTGATAAGATATGAATTTATATCTGCTGCAAACTCTCAGATTTATAATCTGCATGGCGGTAACCCTGAGAAGTATCGTGGGTTGGATTCGCACCTTTGGTCAATTTGGCATGAAGACTTTGGTGAACTGAAAACTTGTTTACACGAAGTCGATGAAAAATTTGACACGGGCAAAATTTTTGACGTTAGATCATTGGCCTTGCCAAGGACAACAGAGCTTCACCACCTTAGGTCTATCAATACTCAAGTTTGCTTTGAGGTCACGTGCGATTTATTAAAGGTTTTGTCTGACAGTAGAGCGATCAAATGCAGAACTCAGAAATCTCAGGGACGATACTATCATGCCATGCCAAGTAGCCTGAAGAGTATCTGTATGAATAAGTTTGGGAATTTTATGAAGAAAAAAAATGTTCAGAGCGCAAACTTATATCAATAGATTAACGGACGATAATATAGCTATATTTCTGTTCCATGGAGTGGTCCAGGAACAGTCGTCTGGGCTTCGAAACTATAACAAAAAGCATATTCTAGAGTCTCAATTTGAGGACCTTTTGGCAGGACTCGTTGCTGATGGACACCCGGTTAGTATGAATGATGTCGTCGAGTTTTGCGAAGGCGAATTGTTGCCTCCAAAGTCATTTGCGATAACATTTGATGATGGATTTTTAAATAATTTTGAGGTGGCTGCACCGATTTTGGAGCGTTATGAGATTCCAGCTACGTTTTATGTGACGTCGGATTTTGTGGATAGAAACAGAATGAGTTGGGCGGACCGCATAGATCAAGCATTTGATAGTGTCCTTGAAATCAGCATTTATGTTCCTTGGCGTAACAAGCGTACTCATGCAAAAACTAAGGATGAAAAGATCTCGCTTCTTGAGGAAATTAGAGAGGTGGTTAAGGGGGATTCTAATTATGACGGTGACGAACTAGCTTCTTTGATACAAACCCAACTTGGTTTCGACGAAATATGGAATGGCAATGGTGTTTTTGATAAAAAAATGACTTGGAATCAGTTAAGGATTTTAGACAACAAAAGCTTGTTCAATGTAGGCGGTCATAGTCATACTCACCCAGTCCTGAGTCATTTAGATGAGAATCAACTACGATACGAAATTTCTACTTGTATCAACATGATTGGACAAGAATTAGACAGATCTATTGAGCATTTTTCATATCCAGAAGGTATGAGTAGTTCATATTCAAGTGGCGTTATCAATGAGCTGAAAAAATTCAATATTATATGCTCTCCGTCGGCGGAAGATGGAGTAAATTCTGTGTCAAGTGATCCCTTTAAATTAAAGAGAATTTTTGTCGTTTAAAAAAAAGAGCTCTGCAAATACTGTCTTTAAATTTTTTTGATGGACACATTGGTCAAGTATAAGTTTTTTTTGATAAAACCAAAGGTTTCCTGAGTTATAAAAGTTTTATTATTCATTTTTTTGGGAATAATGCGACATGGATGAGTTTGTATGACTTGGAAACAAGCGATCATAAAATTCCATAAACTTAAATACACTGATAGCCGTCGTCTGATTTTTGTGAAGAAATGGTTCTTTTTTTGTTTTTATGGACACCCACCCCATGGATGTCATTTGCCTTTAACTGGAATTTCTGTGTCAGATATCTCGGTTAGCGATTTGCAATACTTTGGACCTTGGTGGTCTACCAGGATAAAATTTAAGGGCGAAGAAGAAGAGCAAGCATTATTTAGCAGGTATCCAGAATACAAAAAATTTATCAGTTACCGGTTAACGGGGAAAAAAGAACTTAACCTAGATGATGACCAGACATGGATTTCACTGTCATCGCGAGCTCGGAATACAATTAGAAGATCAATCAAGCTTGGCTTGCACGCAGAAAACGCAAAACTATCCGATAATACGAGTTTTGTTTATCGTCTGGTAAATGAGACTGCTAAAAGGAAAGGATATTCGAATACATTCAGTCGTTCATTTGTCAGTTTCTTAGGAAAAAGAATGGATTCTGAAGCATATCTGCTATTAAAAGGTATCAAAAATCAGCGCGATATAGCATTTTTGCTTTTTCTGATCGACGATGATGAGGCAATTTACTATCAAGGCGGCACGGAATATCACAGTTTAAAAACTGGTGTCTCATCCTTACTAATGTATGAGGCCTTTAAATCCCTTGCTGCCCGTGGGGTTAAGACTCTCGATCTTAATGGCGTGGATGATCCAGGCGTTGGTAAATGGAAAATGAGCTTCGGATTGGACCGTCACCAAGAAATTATTTTTGAGAGATTAAGTCCTATTCTTGCTTTTGTAATCAGAGTTAGAAACTGGTTTTTGGTGTGATTTTTATTTTTCACAAATTGGGAATAACTGAAGAAATTGAGACGATACCGCCTGGGGTTTTTGAAGATTTTTGTCGTAAATTCAGCTCCTGCGCCCAACTCGGAGGTTTCAAGCCGACAATTGCTTTTGATGATGGTTACTGTTCCGACTTGATTGGACAAGAAATAGCATCAAATTTTGGTATAACAACCATGCATTTTTTAATAACTAGCAGGATTGGCATGCCCGGATATTTAAATAAGGCAGAAGTCAATTTTTTAGCTAATGCCGGTGCCAAAATTGGTTCACACACGCATAATCATTGCAGTTTAATAGGAGAGCCAGACTTAATATGGAGAAATGAAATTTTGCCCTCTTTAGACATTATAGAGAGTATTCTTGGAAAGAATGCTTGCGGCTTATCAGTGCCCTACGGAAGATATAATCGTACGGTGACTGATTACATTAAAAGTAAAAGTGATTTAAAGATTTTTACTTCTAACCCAATAATGATTCAGGGTAGTTACTTAGGAAGACTTGGTGTAAATTATTCTAATGTTCATCGTGGACCTCTTCGCCTTATGGATGACCATCACTCGATACGTAGAGCTCTGCTTTTTATAGTTAAGTCTTTATTGATAAAATTTGTTGGAACGCAAAAATATCGACTTATTCAAAGTTTTTTTCTCAAGTAGGTCAGGTTGAAAAACAAACTGGGATGATCTATTTTGAAGCTCGTATTGTCAAATTATAGAAAACACACTCCGAGTCCCTTTTTGATTTATCGGATTAGCATGAGGATACGATTTGATTTTCGATGCAATCTGTATGTTTGTTGATTATCATTACCATTTTGTTTGATTCTTTTGGGGTAGCGTTGTGAAGGTTTTGGTCACGGGTGCAGCCGGCTTTATTGGGATGAGCTGCGCGATCAGGTTCCTAGAAAGGGGTGATAATGTTGTCGGATTGGATAATCTCAATGACTATTATGACCCAAAATTAAAATCAGCTCGTTTAAAACAACTCAAAAAATATTCAAATTTTTCGTTTCACGGAGTGGATATTAACGAAAAGCTCTCGGTCGATAATATTTTTGAGGAGACTTCACCTGAAGCGGTATTGAACCTTGCGGCCCAAGTGGGTGTTCGCTATTCCTTGGAAAATCCGAGTTCCTACGTCAGCACTAACTTAATGGGCTTTGTAAATATTTTAGAGGCGTGTAGGCAATGGAATGTCCAACATCTTGTATACGCGAGTTCGTCATCTGTTTATGGAATAAATTCAGGTGTTCCTTTTTCAGAACATGAAAATATTTCGCATCCTTTGAGCATTTACGCTGCGACAAAAAAAGCCAATGAGTTAATGGCTCATACCTATAGCCATCTTTACAATCTTCCTACCACGGGCCTGCGTTTTTTTACTGTATACGGACCATGGGGCCGACCAGATATGGCACCTCATCTATTTGTTGACGCCATAATTCAGAAACGGCCAATAAACATATATAACAACGGAAATATGGCGCGTGATTTTTCTTACGTCGATGATATTGTGGAAGGTATAATCCGCGTAATCGACAAACCGGCTACACCGGATGACTCCTTTAATTCTAATTTTCCAGATCCCGCAATATCGAGTGCACCGTACCGAATTTTTAATATTGGAAATGGTCGAGAAACACCATTGATGGATTTCATTGTTGCACTTGAGGATGCTCTCGGTATGAAAGCTCAAAAGAACTTCATGGAAATGCAGCCGGGCGACATGAAAATGACAGTTGCAAATACGGAAGAACTTGGCAAATGGACAGATTTTAGGCCAAATACAACAGTGGTTGATGGTGTTAAGAAATTTGTTACTTGGTATATAGATTACTATGGGGGTAGCCGAGGAAAAGTTGACTGATGACTAAGTTAATATCGCAGCTGCACATTCCTTTTCAAAATGACCTCGAAGTAATTTGGAACGATGGAGCTCTAGCATTCTCTGAAATGCCGAAATGGGAGCGTGGGTTACACTTTTTTTGGTTAATTGGCCCTTTTATTCTTCTGATCGAAAGAAGTCCTGCTGACCTCTGGCTGTCATTTTTAGCACTTGCTTTTGTTGTTAAATCAGTCCTAAAGCGGGAGGGATTTTGGTTGCGCCCATTTTGGGTAAAATCTTGTTTTTTGTTCCTTGGTATTTGCTTGCTGTCGTCAGTAAATTCTAAAATGTCAGCATATGCGATATCTGAGTCTATTGCTTGGTTTCGATTTCCACTTTTCGCAATTGCAACTGTTTTTTGGTACGGACAAGATAAGCGTTTATTGTATTTGATGTTGCTTTCGACAGCGACTGGAATGATTTTGATGACTGGCATCTTGACTGTTGAAATGATTTTTGAGGGGCAGAAAGCTGGACGTTTGACGTGGCCATATGGTGACTCTGTCTCAGGAAATTATTTAATTAAAGTCGGCCTTCCAGCTCTTGTTGTGATAGCAGCTCTTGCCGTGGGTTCGCGACCTAGAAATGCTATATGGATGGCTGGGTTCTCGTTAATCACTATGGTGGCGTCAGTTTTGGCTGGTGAACGGATAAATTTTTTGATTAGGGCCTGTGGTGGAATGTTAGCCGCAATTGCTTGGAAACCTGTTTGGAGACGTTTAATGCTATTGATCTTAGCAGAGGTCATAGCTGTTTTTACTGTTTTTTCTACCATGCCCGAAATTAAACACCGTTTTACAACTCGTATTATCGAAAGTTTGCCTCACAATCCCCAAAGTGATTATTATCAGGTTATGGGCGCTGGGATAAAGGTATTTGAGACCGCTCCAGCGCTGGGAATTGGTCCTGCAACACACCGGGGACTCTGTCCGGTTCTTTTGGAGGACAAAAAAAGTTTTCGTTGTGATAATCATCCTCATAACTTTTATGTCCAATTTCTTGCGGAAACTGGAATCATTGGTTTATTCGCTGGTAGTTTGATGATTGTCAGCATCACTTGGGCTGCTTTTGCGGGTTGGCGATATAACCGGGACAATGTAGTTGCTGCTACCGCCTTTGTCATTCCGTTGGGGATGTTTTTTCCGATAGCTTCTATGGGTGATTTCTTTGGGCAGTGGAATAATATCTTCCTTTGGAGCTCGGTTGCGCTTTCGCTGGCCGCAGCAAAAACATTGGTGCCTGACCCAGAAAAATGTCGTCCTTAGATTAATTAACCGCGCCCGATAAAAGGCATTTTGGTTGCCATCACGGTCAAGAACTGGATATTAGCTTCTAGTGGTAAATTAGCCATATGTAATACTGATGATGCGACATGTGATACATCCATTGTGGCTTCAGGTTGGATGCTGCCATCGGGTTGAGGCATGCCGGTAGTCATTGCTTGCGCCATTTCAGTAAGGGCGTTACCGATGTCAATTTGTGAAGCGCAGATATCAAAGGGTCGACCATCAAGTGACAAACTTTTTGTTAGTCCAGTGAGGGCGTGCTTGGTACTGGTATAGGGGGCTGACCCTGGACGGGGTGCGTGTGCGGAAATCGACCCATTATTTATAATCCGTCCACCTTGAGGCAATTGTTCGCGCATGATTTTGAAGGCGAGGCGCGCACACAAAAAGGATCCGGTCAAATTAGTAGAGACAACATCCAGCCATGTTTGCACGGGGATTTTGTCAATAGTAGTTGAGAAGCTACCGATACCAGCATTGTTAAATAATGTATCAAGCCGTCCCCACGAGGCAAAAGCAGTGGAAAAAGCTTTTTCCACTGCTTGAGGGTCGGCAACGTTACATGGCAGCAATAGCGCGTTCTTAGAGCCATTGGCAGTTTTTTCTAGCGTCTCGATCCGACGGCCAATCAACCCAACCTGATAGTCATTATCCAAAAAGATCTGCGCAGTTGCAGCGCCAATTCCACTTCCAGCACCAGTAATTATGATGGTTTTACGCATGGAATAAACTTTCTATGTTAAAAAGATTCTAAAGATGTGATCTTGATTTAATTTTACGCTTACACCGCGAATATTATACGTTACATGTCCATTCGGCAAATGGCCATGATGTGTGAGATTTTCACTCTCTTACTAGATGAATACCGCACTCCGTGTTACCTAGGGTGTTTGCCATTGTCCCTGTTTTGCGAGGTCTGTTTTGGGCAGCTTGATTGCATTTGTTATACATCCTGATTTGCGTAATGAGCCGTCAAGCCGTCCGGCTGATCTTATCCTTGATGAGGCTGTTATGCTAGCCAGCGCTATTGGTTTAGAGGTTGTTCATTGCGAAGTCATTAAAATGGCCAGATTAAATGCAGGATCATATTTTGGCAAAGGAGTGACCGAACGGCTTTCAGACTTAGCTGCAAGATTCTCTGTTGATTATGAATCTCCAGTGGTTATTGTAAATACAAGCCTTTCGCCGGTGCAGCAGCGTAATCTTGAAACTGATATTCGTTCGAAGGTTATTGATCGAACACAACTGATACTTGAAATTTTTGGGGCGCGTGCGCAAACCCATGCCGGACGTTTGCAAGTGGAGCTTGCGGCGCTAAGCTTTCAGCGAAGCCGACTCGTGCGTAGTTGGACCCATCTAGAACGTCAACGTGGTGGTGGTGGCTTTCTGGGTGGCCCGGGTGAGCGACAGGTCGAGCTTGATCGCCGAATGTTGATGGACCGTGTCACACGGATTAAACTTGAGTTAAAGGAAGTTGCCCGCACTCGTAATTTGCAACGCCGCAATCGTTTGCGCAGTGAAATCCCAACGGTGGCTTTGATTGGATACACGAATGCGGGTAAATCATCGTTGTTTAACCGGTTAACTGGCGCTGGAGTTCTGTCAAAGAATATGCTATTCGCAACCCTTGACCCAACTTTGCGCGAACTTGATTTTGCGTCAGGCCGCAAGGCTGTTTTGGCCGACACTGTCGGCTTTATTAGTCATCTACCAACAGAACTAATTGAGGCCTTCAAAAGTACACTTGAAGAGGTTGTCCATGCTGATGTGTTGCTTCACGTTCATGATGCAACCTCGCCGTTGGTAGCTGAAGAGGCGGCTGATGTTGACAAGGTAATTAATGATCTTGGCATAGATAAAGAGATGGAATCAAAACGCTTTGTTCATGTCCTGAATAAAGCAGATTTGCTTGATACAGGTGATGATAGGATTGCCCGGTTGAAAAATATGTTTCCAAGCGGCATTTTTGCGTCTGCTTTGGTTGGTGATGGGATAGACAATGTGCTAGCCCATCTTGACCAACTTTTTGGCCAGTCAGCCATTTTCATAACAATAAACGTTACTCCGATTGATGGTGCCGCGCGTTCCTGGTTGCATCAAAATGCAATGGTCAAATCATCGCATTTTGATGATCAGGGGTATGAGCAAATTTTTGCACACATTGATCCGGCTGATTACAACCGTCTACGCTCGCGTTGGCCAAGCCTTGATGTAAAAATAACCCAAGATATTTAGTGTACATTTTGATCTAGTTTTACCTTCTTGTTCTTCGAAGAGTTGATGTGCCTTTTGTAAAGAGATTGCTTACTATCACACAAAGTGATAGTAAATTTAGGTACACTAATCGTTGATTTGTCTATAAAAATTATTGCCTTAAAGGCAAGAAAATAGTTCGGATAGGCTTGGTTCATGAGCGTAGAAATACAGATCTTTGTCACTTGCCTGCTATTTTCATTTTTTACCACTGGATTAATAGTGCTTAGATCCCACCAACGGAGTCTGCTGGGTGTCGATAGCTTAACCGGGCTACAGAAAGCCCATCAAGGCTTCGTGTCGCGTATTGGCGGATTGTCGTTTTTTTTTGCGTCTATTGTAAGTTTGGCCTTTTTCCAGACGGCTGTGCCAACTTTATTCGTTGTATTAATTATAACGGCGCTTCCAGTATTTTTAGCTGGGGTTGTAGAAGACTTTACGGGTTTAGTCTCTGCAAGGCTCAGGTTGTTAGTTTCTTTGATCAGCGGCGTTCTTTTTTGTTGGTTGTCCGGTTACAGAATTACTTTTGTTGATATTGGGATCGCTAATATTTTTTTATCCATTCCGTTAATCTCAGTAGTGCTTACATCAGTTGCAATTGCATCATTTGTGAATGCCACAAATATAGTAGATGGTTTGAATGGTTTGGCAGCGACAACAGCTATTATTATGACTTCAAGTTTTGCTTTGTTGGCTATGCAATCCGGTGATGCGGAATTAAAAATGACCTGTGTTATTCTCGTTGCCTCTGTTTTAGGGTTTTTAATTTGGAATTTTCCTTTTGGTAAAATTTTCATGGGTGATGGTGGAGCTTATTTTCTTGGAGCTCTAGTTGCTGGCATAGCAGTATTGATTCCCGAGCGTAACCATGAAATTTCGCCATTTTCTAGTCTTCTGATTATCATTTATCCTTTTTACGAGCTTTTGCGATCCATTATTCGTCGGATTATTGTCGATGGTTTCGAAGCTTTTGAGCCAGATGACCAACATCTCCATAGTTTGGTATTTAAAGCCGTAATGCGTCGTATCCGAATGACAAAATCAATTCAAAATAGCCTAGCGGCAATGATTGTCCTGATATTACCATTACTTTGTTGCTTTTGGGCTGTCATTTTCTCTGGTGAAAAGTCTATCCTAGCTGCAGGCGTTGTGGGATTTGTATTACTTTATGAAGCTGCAACGGCGTTTGTGGGTTTCATAAATACCGAACGCAATTAAAATATTAACGATTAACCTCGAACAATCCCCGTGAGAGCAGTATGAGCGAACGTATAATATATCTAAATGGTGTCTATATTAATGAAGGTGAGGCAAAGCTGCCTGTTTTGGATCGTGGCCTTTTATTTGCAGATGCAGTTTATGAGGGCTTTGGTATTCTTGACGGGCAGATTGTTGATTTTATTTATCATATGCATCGGCTTGAACGCTCGCTTGGCGAATTGTCTATCCCTGTGCCGTTTGACACTGATGAAATATTTTGCGTCCTTATGGGCCTTATCGAGAAGAACAAGGCTCGGTCTGGGTTTTTGTACCTTCACGTCACGCGCGGTGTCGGTGATAGGGCATTCCACTATCATGACAAATATGTGCCAAATGTCTTTGCCTTTACCCAAGGCGAGAAGTTTAGTGCTGATGAGATGCCTCCAGCGATCGATTTACTGACCTATCCTGATTTACGTTGGGCGCGGCGCGACATTAAATCAACCAATCTTTTGGCGCAGGTAATGGCAAAACAAGCTGCCAATCAATCGGGTGCATTTGAGGCATTAATGGTTGATGCGAATGGGTTGGTCACGGAAGCGGGCTCATCCAGCTTTTTCTTTATCAAAGATAATGTTCTTTATGTGCGGCCGGTTAGCCAAGAAATTCTCCATGGGATTACCCGCCAGACAATGCTTCGCGTGGCTAAAGATCGTGGTATTGCGCTAATTGAGCGCACATTTAGTTTGGAAGAAGTTTTGGCTGCTGATGAGGCACTAATTACTGCATCGTCCATCTATGTTCTGCCTGTCGGAAAAATTGATGATAATGTAATTAATGGCGGCAAGGCAGGCGCATTTACGCTCGCGCTCAGAAAGGGTTATCTTGCCAAGGCTCGTTCTGAATTTTACACGCCAAAAACGTCTTAGATGAAAGGTAAACCGCGCGAGACACTAGAATTCACAAAGGTTAGGGCATTTTAGCAGAAAAATATCGTTTAAATCGGATATGTCGACCGCAATGCTTGCGGCTCTAGAATAGTTCGCCAACAGCTTTGTCTTTGCTGTGCCAGATCCTAAACCCGACGGCGACACTGATAAAAATCATGGCAACAATTGAAAACCGGACCGCTAAAAAGGCGAAGGGTGTTGCATGCTGCACACCTGACTTGCCCGCTATGAAAGCTGACGACCACAGAACAACAAAAATAATAGGTAAAAAAAATTGTGCCATTTATGTTTAGTTCCGTTAATTACGAAAGATGCAGCCAATAGCTGTTTGGTCTCAGGGTGAGGTTTATGTAAATCGTAAAAAACGGCTCTCATGGGGATTATTAAAGCTCAAAACCTACCTATCTGAAAATACTCACTTGCATTTGTGTTCAAATCAATCCGCCACTCTTCATATTGGCAAACTTTCCAAAGCGGTGTCTCAAAAATAGCCATATCACGATATAACAGGTGAGCGGTATAAGAAGTTGTAAAATAGCGGCAACGCCCGCTGGACCACGACTTCCATTAGCGGCAAGGCTGACCGCCTCAACTGTTATCGTAGCGATACGTCCGCCACCAACAAAAACAGTGGGTAAATAAAGCGCGATAGAAACAGCAAATCCAATGAATAATGCTGCGCCAATTGGCATTGCCAGAATGGGTAGAGACACGCGCAATAATCTTTGACAGGGGCCGAGGCCAAGACTGTTTGCCACATACTCATGCCGCTTATCCATTTGAGCAAAGGCTGGCGCTAGAACAAGCCAAACATAGGGTAGGATGAAAATCATGTGGATATAGATTAGCGCTGGCCAAGTGCCGTCAATGCCAGCCCAACTGAGACCAATTTGTAGGCCAAATAAAAAGCTTATTTGAGGCACAAGGAGTGGTAGATATATCGCTAATATTAGTATTGGGCTTTGCTGGGTTCGATGCTGTCCGCTGTAAAGCCACAAAAACACCACTGTAACGGACAAAAACGCCGCGCTAAGGGCGAGTAACCAACTATTGAACGCAGAAGGCAGATAGCTTGCCATATCCCCCCAGTGGAGGAGACTGACGCTAGTTGGAAAGGCTGCTGGAAAAAACCAACTCTTTGCAATTGACCAAATAAGCGCAGCAACAAGACCCATCATACCAATCAGCATCGGAGCAAGAGCAAGCAGTGATGCAAGTTGGAGTAGCGGGTCGGCTGATTGCCCCCGCCATCCGCGCCAGCGGTAAAACCTGATGGCAGCAGCAATCAGCCCTTCCCCTAATCTCCATAGTAAAAGTGCAACCAGCGCAAGACCAATTTGCCAGACTGCACCAAATGACGCTGGCAGACGGGTGGTAAGGTTTGAATCATGAAAGCCGTTTAGTACCAGAATGGCTAATGGTGGTGGTAAGCTCGGTGCCAGTAACAAAGCCATATCGACAACCGAAAGGCTAAAGACCAGAACCGCAATTACGGGCAGCCTAATCTGGTGATAAATTAATGGCAATATCAGAAAAACCCAGCTGGCGAAACGGCCGTAGCCAAGCCCTGCACCAATGGCAAGCTGGCGCAACAAAGGCTTGTTTGCCGCAGCTGATAGGATTAGTAGAAGCAAAAAAGGAAGTTCTTTTGCCACCAGTCCTAAAACTAGTATGATGCCATAGGGGTCGGGCACTAGCCCCCAAGTTGGTGGTTGGTCAAGGCCGGTAAATGTTGGAGAGATAAGTCTCATAAACCAACCAGAAGGGGCAAGGAGAAATACCAAACCAACGGCAATCGCGCTATGTGGTACCGCTACCAAAGGACCAAGCCAGCGGTTTAGGCGGACCATTGTTTGACTACCCAAAAAAGAGGCCATGATGATGAAGCTGCCAACGAGCGAAATAAAAGTTGCTAACAATCCGGTCTTTAAAGACAACCAGCTAGAAATCCAAAGTCCCGGTGTTGCCAGAAAGTCACGCGCTGCATCAAGGGAAAAATTAGTTTTACCAAGCGCTGGGAAATAGCCTGATGCGGGCAAAATAATGCCGATCAGGCCGAGTAGAACTGGTAATCCAAAAAGGAGGGCTGTGATTGCAGTCAGACCGGTAATCGCAATATTTTGATGATTTTGAATATTGAGCCCGCTATTTTCCACTGGCATAGCGTTCAATCCATGCTGCCTCTAGGCGTGGAACCCAACTCGGATGAGGTTCGGCAAGCGTTCTGGCAAGATCTTCATCACTTAAAGTCGCGATGCCCCGCGGCAGCTTGGCAAAAGCTAGGCGCTGGGTTTTAGATAATTTTGGCATCGATAAAACCGTTGGGTCACCCCAAACTTCTGTATCTGCTTTTTTTAACTG
>MDSW01088008.1_pt1 | contig 24804 bp, 12 predicted proteins | sample 811171 | NCBI WGS metagenome assembly MDSW01 (sample SAMN05326641, study PRJNA326480) | marine metagenome | isolation source: seawater | place: Atlantic Ocean: North West | collected 2012 | reverse complement strand
GGGAACGCCGGCGACGGAATCGCGACGTCCAACCGCACGAACCACCCGCGCTGTGTTTTATTCGTGATGACGCACGAGTTCCAGTGAAGCGCCCCGACTCGGAAATGTCGGGTTTGAGCGCCCTCTTCTTCGGTCATCACACCCCGCGATCGATTTCGACCGCGACCCTACCCGACGCTCTCGCTCGCGCTTCTCCTCCCCTCCCGCGCGCGTTCGCGCCTCGTCGCGCCTCCGCTCACAGCGGGCACTCCTTCTCGAACGCCGCCTGCTCCGCCCGGCACTTTTCGAACTTGTTCGAGCGGTAGTCCATGCACGCGGCGTATTTGTTGAGGGAATCCGGGCACTTCCCCTTGAGCTCCTTGAGGAGATCGATCATGCACCCGGTGACCTTCGCGCCCTCCTCCAGGCACGCGGCGGGGTTCTGGTCGTTCTTCTTGCACGCCAGGTACGCGGCGCTTCGCTCCGCGCACCGCTGCTGCAGGTGCTTGTGCACCGAGAAGAGCACCGCCGAGGTGGCGGCTCCGTCCGCGCCGGACATGGTGACGCGCGTGTTTAACCTGCTCTCTGACTGACCGCGACGGCGCGCCCCTCCGCGCGACGCTTCACCCTACGACCTACTTTCCGCGCGCGCTGCGGCGAGCGCCCGGCGAACTACGACCGGCGCGGGGCGCGCGCGGACGACGTGTGCGAGTCGCGGCCTGGGAGGGCGCGCGCGCGTGTGGGAGTCCGCGCGCGGGCGCGATCGCCCCCGTCGGCGCCTCGGCGGAAAAAAACCAGCGCGCGACCGATGATCCTCTCAGAAAGCGCCGCGGGCTGCGTATGGGTTTCTAGTCACGAAGAAGTGTTCGTGGAGAGGGGAACCGCCGAGTTCGCGGGGCGGTCGCGGCGTTCGTTTCTGCACGGAGAGACGCGGTACATACACATCCGGTCGCATTGCCCCCCGCCCCGATGGGCAACCGCCTCGGGCGGCCGCGCCGCGGCCTTCCCGAGCGCGCTCGCGCCCTGAAGCCCGGCGCCGCGCTGAGCGACGTCCGCGACCGCGACGTCGTCGTCCTCTGCGCGGACGGCGCGCCGCTCCGCCTCGACGTCGTCGCGGACGATGGCTCCCCCCTCGGGGAACGCCGGGGCGGCGACGGACCCCGGGACGCCGCGCGCGGACGCGTCAGCTTCGCGCTCTGCCCCGGCACGACCGCGACGCTCGCGGACGCGAGCAGCCGCGTCGTCGTGGACGCGCGCGGACCCTGGGTCACCTTCCGCTCCGTCGTCGCCGGGGACCATTACCTCTGCGTCGACGACGACGGTTCCGTGGATTCGTCCGAGACGACGACGAAGAATCATCCGACGAATCATCCGACGAATCATCCTCGCACGCTCGCCGGCGCGTTCCCCGCGCTCGTTCGGTTCCGCCACCGCCGGCACGTCCCGCGCCTCGGCCTGTGGTCGTGGTCCTACGACGCTCCGGCGGACGCGGTGGTATTCTCCTCCAAGTCCGATCCGCGCGTGCGGTGCCTCGCCGTCGGCCCCGCGCGGTCCTTCTCGAGAGCCGACGCCGCGCGGCGGTGGACGGAGACCCTTCGCGACGAACGCGACGTCCTCGGCGCCGTCGCGAAGGCGCTCCGGGACCTCGAGGCGGAGGCGAGGGACGTCGCGTCCGAGGCCCTCGGGCGGCTCGAGGCGATGAAGCGTCACCTGGAGCGCGAGATCGCGCGCGAGCGCCGAAGGGCCGCGACGAAGGGACTCGAGGGGGAGTTGGGGTTCCTCGACGGGCTCACGGGGGTCGTCGACGCGCTCAGGGACCAGGTGAAGGGCGCGAGCGCCGAGCCGATCGGACCGACGGAGGGGGACGAGGAGGAGGAGGAGGAGGAGGAGTCGGCGGCGGTCGTGGAAAAGGACGTCGCGTCGAAGGGCGGCGCGCGGCGGAGGGTGGCGTTCGAGGATGGGCGCGGGGGGGAAGGCGCGCGCGCGTCGCCGCGGCGCGCGAGGAAGGGCGTCTCCGGCGGGTGGCGCGCCGAGATCGACTCGGCGCACCTGGCGACGGTGTCGCGCCTGTGGGACTCGAGCGTGGCGGATTTCCGCGGCGAGCTCGAGGCGCACGGCGTGGACGCGAAGCCGCTCGCGGATCTCCAGGAGGCGATCCAGAGCTCGGCGTACGAACACTTCGTCGCGCAGGGCATGCGCCGCTACCTCCTCAACGAAAAAGAAATGACAGACGAGGGACGCGACGACGACGAACGCTCCGTCTCGGACGCCGCGTACGGGTCCGAGACCGAGTCCTTCTTCTCGGAGTCGGACGACGTGTCCGCGTCCGCCGCCTCCCCCTCTCGGAAGGGTGGTAGTACGCGCTGGGCGTCGCAGGTGTCGGAGGACGCGGCGCGCCTGGCTCGGGCTCGGCGGGCGCGGGCTCGGCGGCGGGCGGAGTTGAAGGCTCGCGTTCGCGCGGGCGAGGCGGCGGTGGATTTCAGGCGTCACAAGGTGGGGAGCTTGCGCGAGCAGCTCGAGCGCCAGGGCGTGGACGCGGGCCCGCTCGCGACGCTCGTGCACGTCTTGGCGCGAGAGTTTCGCGCGAGGCGAAGCGCGAGGGAGCGGCGCCTGGGCCTGGGGTCGGCGGTGTCCGGGTTCGCGGCCAAGGCGCCGAGCGAGGCGAGCTTGAGGGCGGCGGAGAGCAAGGCCGGGGAGGCGTTCAGGGCGGCGCTGCGTAAGGACGCGCTGGGGTCGGAGATGGACTTCGTGCGCCGGGAGGCGCTCGTCGAGCGCGCGAAGGCGCAGCCCGCGCCGGCGCTCGCCGACGCGCAGGTCCGGGTCGCCGACGCGATGCGCAGCCCCGAGAAGAGGACTCAAGACTCGGGAGGGAGTGACGCGCGGGCGGAGGAGGGCGGCGGCGATGACTCGTCGGCTCTGAGCGAGGCGCGTCGTTCGGCGATTCGCCTCGCCGCCTCCGCCGCGGCTTCGGCGGCGGGGCTGGCGCAGCGCGAGCTCGAGCGGACGGGACCGAACGGCGCTCGCGCGGGGCGCGCGATGATCCCCGCGGCGGCCCTGGCGGTGATGACGTTCGCGGGGGCGATGCGTCTGGACGATTTCAGGAGGGAGCTCGAGCTTCGGTCGTTGCTCGCGGGGGGGCTGGACGAGTGCGTGGACGCGCTGGTGGAGACGGAGTGGGAGGGGGGCGACGACGGGTTCATCGGCGCCGAGGGCGAGCGCGCCGCGGGGATCTTCAAAACGCTCACCGTGGACGCGTTCCGGGCGAGGCTCGTGGACCACGGCCTGGAGGGCAGCATCCTGGAGCTCGACCTTCTCGTCGACGCCCTCGCCGCGGGGTGGGTGGAGGACGAGCGGGGATGAGACGAACGGAATGAGACGAACGACGCGCGTAGAGTACGTCCGCAAAGACCGACCGATATATCTGTGATTTTTTTTTTTAAAACGAAATCACACCGACTATGATAATGACTTGGCGAGACCTGAGACAGACCTGAGACCACCTTCGACCTTTAACCTTCGACCTTCGCCCTTCCCCTTCGACCTTCTCCGACAAAACCTCGGTCCGTTCGCCCCTAAAAGAAACCCCCCTCAGAACCTGACGTACCTGAAGAAGTTCGCGCTCTCCCCGCTCCCCCGGAACGAGTGCGTCCTCCAATCCGGCGTCGCCGCCACCTCGACGCGCCCCTGCGCGTGGCCTCGCCCGGGCGTGACGCACTCGAGCTCGCCGCCTTCGACGACGCCCCTCGCCGCCACCGCCACCGCCCCGAAGCGACATCCCCCGCCCCGGTCCCCGGACGCGAGCGCGAACCCCCCGGCGTCGCCCGCGCGCGTCTGAAGGCGCACGGGGGTGCCCCCGCCCGCCGGCCCCCGCGAAGGCGCCACGATCCCCCCGGACCCCCCGGACCCGGAAGAAGAAGACGCCGCGTCGCGGCTCGACCGCGCGCCGCCCCCCCCGCCGGGCAGGTACTCGAGCCACGCCGCCGGCGCGAGATCGCCGGCGCCCTCCTCCCCGAACGCCCCCCTCGCGAAGATCGCGACGGGAGCGGCGCCGGGGAAGCCCTCCCCCGCCGCCGCGGGAATCTCGCACGCGACGAGCGCCGAGCTCATCGCCGTCGCCTCGCTCGCGGCAAACGGGGAAGAAGCCCCCGACGCGGACGAACCCGAACCCGAACTCGAACCCGAACCCGAAAACGAAACCGTCGCCGCGCCCGCCCCCGCGAACGCGCACGCGTGCCTCACATCGTCAGCGTCGAAGTCCTCGCCCGAGATCCACAGCACGCCCCCCCCGTCCGAGGGCGACTTGGACGGGTACGCCGAGAACGCCGAGGGCGCGCGCCGAACCGCCACCGTCGCCGGCGCCGCCGACGACGCGCGCGACGAAAAAGCGCCGACGGAGGAACCAAACGCCCCGGGGGCCCCTTCTCGCCGCAGCGCCACCACCCGGAACCCCGGCGCGGGAAGCCCCCCCGCCCCGAACGCGCACGCGATCGCGCCGGCGCCGCGCCCGGCGGTCACGCGCGGCGCGTCCGGCGCGCCCGCGAACGCGCACGAGAACACCCACGGGAGGGGGAGGCGGGGAGCGGTCGCTCGCGACGCGACCGACGCCGCGTTTCTCGTCGCCGCGTCGCTCGCGAACGCGTCCCGGGACCTTTCCCTTGGGTCCTCGAAGCCCCACCCCGCGAGGGTCACGCGCTGGTGACCGCCTCCTCCCCGCCCGCGCTCGACGCTCGTTCCGATCGGCTCCGAGCGTTCCGCGCACGCGTTCGCGACGCGGAGAACGAACGGCGGCGTCGAGTCATCCCACGCGCCCGAGCCGAGCCCCCCGTTCAAAACCCGAAGCGTCGCGCGACGACGCCCCCCGAGCGCCGGAGACGCGCACGTCGCCGACCCCCCGGAGGGCCCCACGCGCGCCGCCACGGGCCCGACGGAACCGAACCAACACGAAGCGCCTTCCCCCCCGTGCGAAGAAGAAGATCCGCCGCCGCCTGATTCGGAGCGCTCTTTATCGTCGAGAGCATCCTCCGCCGTCCCTCCCGACGAGAACCCCGAGCCCTCCGCGCGCGTCTCGTCGCCGCCGTCGCGCGCCAGCGTCCCCGGGATCACGCTCGTGACGCGCGGCGACGCGACGAGCGCCAAGATCTGGACGCCCCCGGCGGCGGAACCCGAACCCGCGCCGCCGGGCGAACGCCGCCGCTCGACGCTGATCGAGGCTTCGGAGGCCGAGGACACGCCCGGGAGCTCGAGAAAGGGGGCGCCCGGGAGCTCGCACCGAAGCACCGCGGAGGAGACCGTCGCGTCCGGGTCCGGAACGTCCGAGTACGCGACCGGGGACGTCTCCGAACGGGGGCGCGCTGAAACCTGGAACGCGCACGCGACGGGCGCCGGGTCCTCCGCGGCCCCGCCGGTTCCGCCGCCGCCCCTGAGGTTCGCGCCGAACACGCTCACGACCGTCCCGCCGGTTCGAAGCGCGACGCGCGGAAAAACGCCCGCGGCGACGGGCGCCGTGACGCCCTCGACGGCGACGGGAACCGTACCGGGAGGAACGGGAACGCCGGGGCCCGAATGTCTCGATGACGACCCCCAAACGTCCGCGGCGACGACCGAGAACCCGGCCGGAACCGGAACCGTCCCGGGGAAACCGTCGCTGGACGAAGACCCCGAACCGGTTCCGAGTCCCGCGAGCGCGAGCGACCCGAGCGCGGAGGAGGGAGGCATTTTATTCTCCCCTCCGAACGAAAACGCAAACGCCGAAACCGCGGACCCGCTCGGCGCCGCGCTCGGGTCCGCGTCCCTCGGCGCCGCCGCGCGACGCGCGACGTCGTCCACGACGAGCACCGCCGCCGGACCAGGACCACCGCCGGTCCCGGGTTCACCACTCCAGACGCCGCTTCCCCAGACGCTTCCGAGCGACGGGCTTCTCGCGGCGACGGGGACCCACGCGTTCGATCCCCCGAGCGCGGGGGAGACGCAGACCAGAGCGGACGGTCCGCCGAGCGGGTTTGGGTCCCCCGCGACGACGACGCGCGCCGCCGTCGGGCCGACGGCGCCGAACGAGCAACCGATCGACGGGGTCGCGCCGGAGGGCGAACCCGCGAGCGTCGCCGTCACCGCCGACCCGCCGGACGCCGCGACGGACGAGGGGCGGACGGAGACGACAAAAATCGCGTCGACGAACGCGACGCGAGGGAAACCCCCGGGCGGGGTTCCCGGAAAAGTCCCTTCTCTCGTCGTCGCCGCGAGCCCCACCTCCCGGAGCCCCCCCTCTGGTATCGGGGGGAGCTCGCACGCGACCAGGGCGGAGGAGACGAAGACCGCCTTCGTTCGCGCGTCGCCCGCGACGAGGCACCCGAGGCCCCCCAACGCCGCCTCGTGGAGGTTCGCGCCCGCGAGCCACGCGATGCCCCCGCCCGCCGCGGGCGAGACGTCCGGCGACGCGCGCTTCGTCATCGGGCCCGCGCCGACGTCGTTCAAACGCCCGGCGGCGCTTCGCGGCGGTCCCCCGAAAGAATACACCTCCTCGTCGAGTGAACCCGAGTGATGGACCCCGAGAGGACTAAACACGCCGCGATCATAATAGTCTCCGTCCGCCGCCTCGTGTTCGAACGTCGCGTCGGGTGAGAGGTCGGACGGGTCGCGCCTCGTCGCCGAGACGGCGACGGGGCGAACCGCCGGCGCCGCCGCGGGCGTCACGAACTCCGCCGCCTCGGCGCCGTCGTCCAGACGCGCCGCTCGCCCCGCGACGGGGCCGAGGGCGCCGACCCACGCCGACGGCGACCCGCGCCCGTCCGCGAACCCGCGGCCGCGAACCGTCGCCGCCGTTCCGCCCGCCGCCGGCCCGCGCGACGGCGTGACGGACCGAACCGTCGGCGCGCGACGCCAAAAAAGCGCCGACGAAAACGACGACGGCGGCGCCGAGACGACGCCTTCCTCCTCGAAGAATGCGTCGTCGCGCGACCTCGTCGCGACGGACGCCGCGCCGGAGACGAACGAGCCGCCGAACGCGTACGAGTATCCCCCCGCGGCACTCCTCACGCCGGGCGCCTCGCACGTCGCGACGGCGGCGGAGACGACGCGCGCGTCCGTCACCGCGGTGATTCGCGCCGCGCCGGGGAAGCTTCCCCCGAGCGCGAAGACGCACCGCGCGCCGAATGAGCCCCCCAAGGCGAAGAACCCCGGGCTTTCGAGCGACGCCGTCGCCGTCGCGACCGTGCCGCCGCCCGCGTCCAGCGCCTCGGGCGAGAACCGCGCGAGCGCGACGACCGCGGGTCGGTTCGAACGTGAAGTCTCTCGCGTCTCCAAAAAAGTCTCGTCGTCGCTCCCGCCCGAGGCGACGACGACGACGACGGGCGCTTCGGGGCCCCTCGCGGCGAGGTCGAGGCCCTCGTGCGTCGCTCGCGCGCGAAGGCGCGTCAGCGTGAGGCGCGGAAGTGACCCCGTCGCGCGGCTCGGCGCCATCGCGGGCGAGACGCACGCCAAGAACGCGGCGCCGAGGTCGAGGGCGTCCCCCGCTTCGGTCGCGGCGACGACGCGCGCGGGGACGGGGCCGACGCCGTCGAACGCGCACCCGTACCCAGCGAGCGCCGACGCGGAGTCGGCCGAACCCAAACGCACGCGAACCTCCGCCCCGCCCCGCGACGGAAGCGCGACGACGACGGGGGCGCGCGAAAGCCCCACGCCCGCGAGAAATCCTTCGGGGCCCACCCCCGCGAGTCCTTCGACGGCGGCGTCCCGCGGCGCGCTCGCGTCGTCGGCGTCGAGCGCGACGGCGGATCGACTCGACCCGGTGCCGAACCCGGGATCGTCCGACCCCCCGAGCCGGTCGAGCGCCCACCCGACGTCCAGCCGCGACGCACCGCCGCCCGTGGCCTCGACGAACCGCCGAGCCGCGTGGGACTCCACCCCGGGGCAGATCGCCAGCGCGGACGACACGACGCGCGCGGGCGAACGCGTCCCGAACGAGACGCAGAAAAACGGCGACGTCTCGTCCGAGGGGAAAAAGTCGGCGCCCGAGACGCGCGTCGGCGGGTTCGCGAACCCGTCGGCGACCGCCACAGCGGGGGGCGACGCGTCGCGCACGGAGGGCGCGGCGCGAACGGCCACGGTGACGAACCCGTCGACGCGACGCGCGCGAGTGAGCGCGTGCGCGTGTAACCCTCCCGCGGCGTCGCCCAAAAAAACCGAAACGACCGAAACGGCGCGGAAACCCCCCGCGCCCGCCGGGTACGCGGGCGCCGCGCAACGCAAAAGCGCCCCCTCCGTCGAACGGGCGAAAACGAGTCCGAGTCCTCCCTCGAGGAGTCCGCCTGATCCTCCGTCGGTGGTTCCCAACGCCGGCGCCATCGGCGCGCCTGCGGCGGTTCGGCCGACGCACGCGAGCGCGACGCCGCCGAATCCCCGGGGCCCCGCCGCGAAAGCCAACGCGTCGCCGCCCTCGCGCCCGGCGACGAGCGCGAGCGGCCCCGCCGCCGACCCGGCCGCGCTGAACGGACCCCAGGACCCCGAACGAGAGTTCGAGGACAAAAAAACGTCGATCGAACCCGCGCGCGTCTCCGCGAACCGGGAGCCGACGGCGAGGCGAAGGTTGGCGTTCGGTCGCGTCGCCGGGGCGACGCACGCTACGGCTTCGGCGGCGCCTTCGGCGCCTTCGGCGGTTTCGGCGGCGGCGGGACCACCCCTCGCGTCGACGCGGACCGTCCCGAAGAGGCACCCGACGCCGACGAACGACGCGCCGGTCTCGGAGAAGGTCGTGACGAAGACGTCCCCGCCCGCGCTGCCGCCTCGCCGTCGAGCGCCGGCGGTCTCCGTTCCGGCGTCCCTCGTCGGCGCCGCCGCGCGCGACGCCGTCGCCGCCTCGCTCCACCCGCGCGCGGCGACGCCGGCGGAGACGGCCGCCCCCGACGCCCGACGGTCCGCGAACGCATCGCCGAGCGGCAGAATCTCCACGCGACCGACGAACGGTTCCCTCGCGACGGTTCCCTCCGGTCGTCGGTCCCTCGCGCCCGTCGGCATCTCGCACGCGGCGAGCGCCGAGGAGACGACGACGCCGACGCCGGCGTCGCTTGGCGCGCCGTCGAACGCGCACCCGTACGCGGCGTTCCCCCCGTCGCCCAGGTGTTCGCCCGCGAAGAACGCGGGGAGGCCGGCGGGGGCGACGGGCGCGAGGGCGCGGAGGGTCGTCGGCGGGACGGCGAAGTGCACGACGGCGAACTCGCCGAAGCCCGAGGTCCAGTCGGCGCCGCCGTTGTCGCTGACGGCGACGCCGGCGAAGCCGACGAGTCGCGCGCGCCGCGGGTGGCCGGCGCTGGGCGCGACGCGACACAGGGCCGCGATCGCGTCGGCGCGGTACTCCAGCGGGTGGGGCTCCCTGGCGTCGAAGCGGCAGAGGGCCGCGTCGCGGGCGACGGGGTCTCCGTCGCCGCCGCCGCCGCGATGGGCGCGTCGCCCACGGTCCGTCCCGCCGGGAGCGAAGTTCAGGCCGTGGAGCGAGACGTCCGCGCCCGCGCCGGATATCGCGAAAGAGGGGAGCGCCGCGAGCGCCGCGGAGCCCTCGGCGCGGTACGGCGCCGCGGGCGAGGCGATGGACGCCAGGACGGACAGGCGGAGCGCGAGCGGGACCCAAAGCGCCCGACCGGGCGAGTGCCGTTGTTGCCGCGGCGCCGGAGGGCGCGAGGCGGGGGGGGCCATCGCGGAGTCCCGGGAGGCGACGAGCCGTTCGCGCGCCTACCGATTCGAATCCGAGAAGACCGGCATCGTCGAAGACGCGGTGAGCGGGCGATACCGCATCCGGAGCGCCGCGAGCGCCCCGCGGTGTGGAGGGGGGCCGGGCGTGGAGGGAGGCGGAGCCACGACGATTTCGAACGAGCCGAGCGCGCGCGAGCGAATTTCCATTATTCCATCAAGCACTTGCTGCTCCCGCTTGCCCGAACGGCGTCTCAGATGAATTGATGACTCGTCTCTCGCGCTCGCCCGCCTCATCCGTGTTCCTCCACCCCCTCTCTACTCCCTTCCCCCCTCCGCTCCTCCTCACCTGTTCATGGTCGCCATGTCCAGGAGATCCATGGCCCCCTCCTCCGCCTCCTGCTCCACGGCGTTCACCTCCGGGACGTAGTGCCTGAGCATGTTCTCGATCCCGCTCTTGAGCGTGACGCTCGAGCTCGGGCACCCGTCGCACGCCCCCTGCATCTTCACCGTCACGACGCCCGTCTTCTCGTCCCACCCCCTGAACACGATATCCCCGCCGTCCTCCGCCACGGCCGGGCGGATCCGCGTCTCCAGTAGCTCCTTGATCATCGCCACGATCTCGTCGTCGTCCTCGGCGATGGCGGTCCCCGCGGCTTCCAGCGACGCGTCGTCGCCGACGACGGGATCGCCCGACGCGTAGAAATCCATGATGGCCGCGAACACCTCGGGCTTCAGGACGCCCCACTCGTGGGCGTCCGTCTTCGTCACCGTGACGAACTCGGCGCCGAAGAACACGCCGGAGACGCCGTCGACGGCGAAGAGGCGCTTCGCGAGGGGCGAGGTCATCGCCTCGCGCGCCGACGCGAAATTCTTCGACGGGCCATCCTCGTACACCGGCTTCCCCGGGAGGAACATGAGCGACGCGGGGTTGGGCGTCGTCTGGGTCTGGATGAAGATGGAGCGTCGCGAGCCCGAGCGCCCGAGCGGGGAGAGGGCGGGCGACGGACGATCGGACGCGAGCCTCGATCCGACCCCGGGGGAGTGACCGGGGCGCGACGCGAGCGCCCTGAACGCGCGCGCGGACGACGCCGCCCACGCCCGTGCCGCCGCGGCGAGGAGGAGGGGGCCGGGTCGCGCGAGACGCGCGGGGGCGCGGGGCGCCGAGGCGACGCGGGACGCCGCCGCGGTGACGTCGCGAAGCGCGCGGCGCAACATGCGTCGAGGCGAGAGCGTGAGGGGCCGGGGTCGGGCCGAGGTGGCGGACGCGCGCCGGAGATCTGACCAGCCCTCGGGGGCCGGCGGGGCGGTCGAACCGGCGCGGAAGTGTGCGTCGCGGGGCGGCGAATAAATTTCTTCCCGGCGGGCGACTTGCGGCGGTCGAGCCCGCTTGTTTCTTCTCGGCCGCCCCATTCGTCCCCGCGCCGCATGAGCCTGGAGCGCCTGCTCACAAAGGCGAGTCGGTATCTCGGCGGCGACGAGGACACGGCCGCGGTCTGGGGCCTCTTCCTCGGCGTCTGCGCCTTCGCGTACTTCGTCCAGCTCGCCTTCTTCGAGGACGATCTCGCGCGGCACCGGTCGGGACGCGCCCTCCCCGCCGCCGCCGCCGCCGCCTCCGAAGCCGCCGCGGAGAAGAAGCGCGCGTGAACCAACCCCCCTTTCGCGCGCTCGCTCGATCGAGAACGGCGCCCGTCTCTCACCGGCGCGGCGTCCCACCCGACCCGGTCCTCATGTCCTCCGACGCCCCGGGCCCGTCCGCCCCCGCCCCCCAGGGGCCCCCCGCGCCCGGGTCGATGGTCGAGGCGTCCGAGGATGCGGATCAGCACGCGCCGGTGTTCATGCCCGACGACCAGGGCGAGGTCGTGGCGGACCTCGACGAGGAGGACGACGCGCCGATGTCCGACTCGGACGACGACGAGCTCGACCCCGCGGCGGCGGACGTGGAGGACCGAGACGCGGAGACGGGCGAGGCGGTGGTCCCGCCGTCCGACGACGCGATCGCGACGGCGGCGTCGCACCGCGCCCCCGTGTACGCGACGCACTGGTCCCCGGCCGCTGGCGACCTCTTCGCCACCGGCGGCGGCGACGACGTCGCGTTTTTGCACCGCCTGAACCTCGAAGACAACACGCTCACCACCTCCGCGCCCCTGACGGGCCACGCGGACTCGGTGTCGGACGTTCGGTTCAACAGGGACGGGACTCTTCTGGCGACGGCGGGGCTGGACGGGCGGGCGCTGATTTGGCGCGCGTCCGACGGCGCGAGGACCGCCGCGTTGGAGGGCCCCGGCGGCGGCCTCGAGTGGGTCCGGTGGCACCCCAAGGGCGACGTGCTCCTGGCCGGCTCCGAGGACTTCACCGCGTGGATGTGGAACGCGAGCGACGGCGCGCTGATGCAGGTGTTCGCGGGGCACAGCGGAAGCGTCTCGTGCGGCGGATTCTCGCCCGACGGGAAGAGCGTCGCGACGGGGTCGGCGGACGGCTCGCTTCGCGTCTGGGCGCCGAGGACGGGCGAGTGCGTGCAGCTGTTCCAGGGCCACCCGTACCACGACGGACCGGTGACGTGCCTGGACTTCCACCCATCCACGCCGGGTCTGATCCTGACCGGCTCGGAGGATAACACCGCGCGCCTGGTGAGCGCGAGCTCGGGGCGCGTGCTCGGATCGCTGAGCGCGCACGTCGAGACGGTGGAGACCGTGGGCCTCAGCGGAGACTTCAACTTCGGCGCAAGCGGGGCGATCGACGGGAAGCTCGTCGTGTGGGACCTCAACACACTCGCGCAGAGGAGCGTCGCGCAGCACGATAAGGCGGTGTCCATGCTGCAGTGGATCCCGGGAACCGCGTGCCTGTACAGGTGCGAAAAACAATTTTTTGTACGACTTGGGTTGTTTTTTTTTTCGCGCAAGTTTTTTTTCTCGAACCGCTACGCAACGAAAGGGCCTCGCCCGGCTGACGGTGCCGGCGCGGCGGTGGACACAAGTTTGCGAGACCCGAACGCCAGACACTCCTACGGTGCATCGCGGCTCGGCCGTTCGCGAATGAACAACCTGAGTCGGGCGACAGTACGACGAAAGAAAACGTAACTTTTTTTTCCCGATTTTCCCGACGAAACGAAAAGGCGCGTCGCGACCCCCGGGGAACGGCGCGAGACGACTCGTCGACCCCGTCTCCGATCGGCACCGCCCCGTTCCGGTTCCGACTGACCGACCGCCCGAACACGTCTGAATATTCACCCTAAACCCTCTCCCCTCATCAGTTCCTGCGTGGACGGGACGGTTCGGCTGTGGGACACGAGGACGTCCTCGTGCCAGGCGGTGAAGCACGGGCACACGCGCGGGGTGCTCGGGTTCGCCGCCGCGCCCGATTTCAAGACGCTCGCGAGCGCCTCCGACGATACCACCGCGAAGGTCTTTCGCATGGTGGAGTGAGAAGACGAAGGGAGCGAGCGAGGCGAGAGAAACGAAGCCGGGGGGGGCGGAAACGAAGTGAGGGGGGACGTTCTCTCGAGCGACCGAAAAAATACTTTCGAAAGCGCCCCGGTGTTCGTCAGATCAGAGAGCGAAAAGTCGCTCGCTTCCTCAGTCATCAAGCGCCACTCTCGTCCGCCGCGGCTCTCCCCGCCCGCGCGATCGTCGCCGCCGCTGTTTCGTCGGATCTGGTCACAATCGCCCGCGCCCCTCTCGAGGCGCGCCCGGTCTCGGATTCCTCTCGCGACGCGATGGATAAGGACGGCAACACGCTCATCAAGGCGAAGCCTCGCCCCGGCGTGAAGGGCATCAACCGCGTGCTCGTGACCGGCGGGGCGGGCTTCGTGGGCTCGCACCTCATCGATCACCTCATGGCGCGCGGCGATCACGTCATGTGCCTCGACAATTTCTTCACGGGCGCGAAGGAGAACATCCAGCACCACATCGGCAAGCCCAACTTCGAGATCATCCGCCACGACGTCGTCGAGCCGATTCTGCTCGAGTGCGATCAGGTGTACCACCTCGCGTGCCCCGCGTCCCCGGTGCATTACAAGTTCAACCCGGTGAAGACGATCAAGACGAACGTCATCGGCACCCTCAACATGCTCGGCCTCGCGAAGCGCGTCAAGGCGCGCTTCCTCCTCACGAGCACCTCCGAGGTGTACGGCGACCCGCTCCAGCACCCGCAGACGGAGGAGTACTGGGGCAACGTCAACCCGATCGGCGAGCGGTCGTGCTACGACGAGGGCAAGCGGTGCGCGGAGACGCTCGCGTTCGACTACAAGCGCGAGCACGGCCTCGAGATTCGCGTCGCGCGCATCTTCAACACCTACGGCCCCCGCATGGCGCTCGACGACGGCCGCGTCGTGAGCAACTTCGTCAAGCAGGCCATCGAGTCCACGCCGATGACCATCTACGGCGACGGAAGCCAGACGCGGAGCTTCCAGTACGTCAGCGACCTCGTCGAGGGCCTCGTCAAGCTCATGGACGGCGAGCACTCCGGCCCGATCAACCTCGGCAACCCGGGCGAGTTCACGATGAAGGAGCTGGCGGAGAAGGTCAGGGAGGTGGTCAACCCGGAGGCGACCACCGTGTTCAAAGAGAACACCGCGGACGACCCGGGGAGGAGGAAGCCGGACATCTCCAAGGCGAAGGAGCTGCTGAACTGGGAGCCGAAGATTCCGCTCGCCGAGGGGCTGAAGCGCATGGTCGGGGATTTCAGGGCCAGGCTCGGGGTCGCCGACGAACCCGCGGCGAAAAAGGCGAAAAAGTGACTCGAGGACACGGATGATCTCTGATGAGATGGACTTTTGCGAATCCCATCGTAGACGCGTGTTTTCGACGACGGACGCATCGAAACGAACCCCCCCCCGCTGTGTCGCCTACCACGGCATCGTCTCTCCTTGCCAGCTGAGGAACTTCCCGGTGTCCTCCGGTTTCAACCTGTCGATCAACGCCACGATCCCCGCGGCGCTCTCCTTCGGGTCCAGCGGCGCGTCGGGGACGGCGCCTCCCCGCGTGCCCATGTCCGTGCGCATCCACCCCGGGTCGACGGCGATCACGATCGCGTCCTCCGTCTCTTCTCGCCCTCGAAGTTCGGCGGCGGCGCAGACGGTCATCATGTTCAGCGCCGCCTTCGTCGTGCGGTACACCACGTCCTGCGTCGTCGCGGAGCTCGCGCCGAGCCCTCCCGCGACGCGCGCGATGCTTCCCATGCGGCCGGAGACGTTCACGACGACCGCGTCGCGCGCGAGGCGGGGGAGGACCGCCTCGAGCACGCGCGTCGCGCCCATCACGTTCACCTCGAAGGAACGCGTCCACGCGTCGTAATCGACGCCGCCGAGCGCGCACTCCCGCCCGATGCACACCCCGGCGTTGTTGATCAGCGCGTGCACCTCGGACACGTCGTGCGTCGCGAACGCGCGACCCAACGCGTCGACGGTTTCCGGAACGCGCACGTCCAGTTTCACCCACCGGACGCGCTCGCCGCCGCCACCTTCGGCGATGGCCCCGACCGGATCCTCCGACCGGGAGCAGGCGAAGACCTCCCAGGTGCGATCATCCTCCCTCGCCGCGAGGAAATGTCGCGCCAACTCGAGGCCGAGGCCACGGTTCGCGCCCGTCACGACCACGACTTTGCGCGGCATCGCAGTGATGTCGCCGTCTCGTCAGGTCAGAGGTCGGCGCTCAAATCGCAGCGCAGTAGTCAGAGTCGCAGAACGACGACTCGTGCTCGGACACTGCTGGCTGGTTTTGATTTCGACCGTTCCGGCCCTCGTCAGATCTGCGCGCGCGCTGGGCCTCCGCGCGACCGCGGCGCGCGCGTTCGCGCGTCTCGCGGCTCGCGCCGTTCGGGCGGCATCTCGCGATGGCGACGATGGTGGGCGCGGCCCCCCTCGGCGCCGGCCCTCACGCCGCGGGGACCCGGGGACCGTCCGACGGCCGCGGTCCGGCGGACGTCGCGGATGCGCTGGCGAAGCTCGGCGTCGCGCTCAAACCCGCGTGGGTCGCCGCGTGCGTCGCGCACCTCGAGCGCGCCGACCCGAGGTTCCCCGCGATGCCCCTGCACCAGCGCGTGGAGGCGTGCTACCTCCAGTTCCTCGAGGCGGACCTCAACCTCGCCGGCGCCGGCTCGCTCCCGAACCCCTTCCCGCCCGGCGGGGGGTGCCCAGATTCGAACCCCGGCGGTGCCCAGCCGCCGCCGCGCGTCCTCGCGGGGCGATTCGTCCTCCAGGCGGACGAGGCCCTGAACGTCGCCGCGAGCCACAACGAGCGCTACGCGGAGAAGCCCGCGCGCTTGGACCGCGTGATGAAGCTCGCCCTCACCGACGGAAGGACGCGCGTGACCGCGTACGAGTACCGCCCCGTCCCCGCGCTGGGCCCGTCGCGACCCGCCGGCGTCAAGCTCGCCGTCACCGACGCCCTGCTCTCCCCCGACGGAGACGCGCTGTTTCTCACCCCGGAATCCGTCGTCGTCCTGGGCGGCCGCGTCGCGATCCTCGAGGAGGCGCGCGGGAGAGCCCTCGCGCGGTGGCGAGCGCCGAACGAACCCGAACCTCAACCCCGACCGAACCGACGCCGAGGAACCGACGAAGGATCCGAACAGCGACAAGCACCCGGCGCGCGAATGAAAAAGGCGGAGGCGATGGCCCTCGCCGCGAGGGAAGCGTTCGAGCTCGAGGGCGGGAATGGGGCGGGCGTCGACGACGCAACCGCCGCCGCCGCCGCCGCCCCCTTCGCCGCGGAGCCTCCGGAGGCTTCCGCGCCGCGACGGGCGAATCAAACGGCGAATCAAGCGGCGGCCCGGCCCCCGGGGGAAGAGGAGGAAGAGTCCGCCCGAGCAGCCGCCGCCGCCACCCCGATCGCGCGGACGACGCGCTCGAGCGTCCCCGCGGCGCCGGGGGAAGCCTCGGAGCCCCCCCCCGCCGTGCGCGTCAAGCGCAAACGCGTCGTGCGCATCGACGACAGCGACGAGGATCCCACGCAGACGCGCCGGAGCGCCCGCGAGGCGCGTACGACGAGCGGCGGCGAAAGCGGCGGTCCGACTGGCGGTGGGCCGAGTACCGGCGGTGCGCCGAGTACCGGTGGGCCCGCGGCGGACGCGAGCGGTGGGCTTCGAAGAGGCAGTCTTCGGGAGCCCTCGTGGGCGCTCCGGTGCGTCCGGAGCGGACCGTTTTGTTACGTCGCCGCCGTGCTCGCGCTGCAGCGCGCCAACGCCGGCGGCGACGCGCGGCGCAGAAACCGCGTCGACTTACACGGGTGGCTGCGCGACGTCGCGCCGGTGGTTGGGGGTTCCGACGCGGGTTCCGACGGTTCCACGCCTTCGTTCTCGGCGACGCTCGAGGACGGGACCGGGTCGCTTCCTTTGGTGGCGCGGTGGGAGGTGTTGGGGCGGCTGCTCGGGGGCGCGGACGCGGCGGCGTGGGCGCGGAAAGACGCGGGCGAAAAAGCGCGGCTGGAGGAGTGGCTCGCGGGGTACCTCCGGGGGTTCCTGGGGAAGGTGCGCGTCTCCGTCGCCGCGAACGGGGGCGAGGTCGCGGAGCTGCACCGCGTCATGGGGCCGGGGGACGCGTACGACAAAAACGTCGCGAAATCGATGGGGCAGAGGCTCGAAAAAATCAAAGCCGACGCCAAGCGGGAGAAAGCCGGCGAGGGAAGACGATCCGCCGCGGGGTCCTGAACGAAACGACGCGAGCGGGTTCGAGCGCACGATCGGGCGGGGCGGGCATCTCGAGCGTCTCGGGGAGCGCGTCACGCCCGCGGCGTGATGTTTCGTGTAGGAATACGCTTTCGTGAAGGATAGGATAGTACTTTCGAAGGTAGTCTCCTTTCGAAGGTATAATACTACGAAAGCGCGTCTTTCTCCTCTCTCCTCGCGCCTCCTCCTCTCGCCCGCTACCGAGTCGGCAATGCCTTCCGCCCCCCGTCGACCCTTTTCCCGTCGACCCTCCAGCTCGCGTCCGTCCGCACGAAGACGTACGCGGTGCTGTTCCCCCCTCGCGCGAGCATGACGTCCGGGTCCATGAACGTGATCTCCAGGTTTCCGTACTCGCGCGTCGGCCTCGAGGTCGAGAGCCTGAAGAGACCGAAGAACGACGTCTTCTCGAACCGCATCTCGATCCTCCGCGGGCCGGGTCTTCGCCGGGCCCCGTTCGATCCGGCGCGTTCGTCGGACGCCGTCGCGTCGCGCGTGTCGAAGGTGGGCGCCAGAAGCGCCGCGCGCTCCGTCTTGATCGGCCACGTGTACTCCACCTCCGCGCGCTCGGCGTCCGGGTCGATCCCGACGTACACCGGCCCGCTCTGTTTCGTCAGCGCGAACCCCCCCGTCCTCCGCTCCTCGCCGAGCATCGCGAGCGAATCCGTGAACACGACGGACCAGCGCCCCGCGACGCCGGCGGCGAACGAAAACGAACGCTCTTCGCTCGGGTCGCACCGCTCGAGGTCCAGAAACGCCGCCCGCACCGCGTCGAGCTTCTCGGCGTCCACCTCGCGGCCGATGTTGGTCGAAACCACCGACGCGAGAAGCCGCGCCTTGGACGCCGCGAGGTCCGCCTCCCGGCGTTGGCGCCGCGCCTCGGGCGTCGTCAACCGAGACACCGTGTCCAGCGCCGACGCGAACAGAGACCCGACGGACAGCGAACCCAGACCGAACCCGGCGGGGGGTGCCTCCGTCGATGGACCCGTCGAGGAAGCGCCCGACGAAGCCGTCGCGGGACCCGGACCGTCGGCGGCGGCGACCACCTCGGGCTCCGCCGCCGTCCCCGCGCGCGGGGACCTCGTCCCGGCGGAGGAACCCGAGGGTGTCCCGGGCGCTCGTTCGGAGCGCTCGTTCGCCGTCCCGGCGCCCGCCGGTTTCCCGCCCCAGAACTCGGCGTCGTCGCGGTCGTCCTCACCCCACCCGCCCGCGCGGAGCCTCGCCCCGATTTCCGCGCGCTCCGTCTCCCTCAGCGCCGCCTCCGTCGCGCGCATCTCGTCCCGAAGCCGCGCTAAACGCGCGGAGGCTTCCTTCGACGCCGCCAGGAGCTCGATATTCGCCCGCCGCGCCGCGGACGTCTCCGCGGCGACCGTGGCCGAATCCCGCGACGAGGCCGCGACCGCGGCGGCGTTCGAACCCGCGCTCGTTTTCGGGGGCGCCGAATCCGAACCGTCGTTCTTCTTCTTCTTCTTCTTCGCGGGCGGCGCGGGTTTCTTCTTCGCCGCCGCCTTCTCCGCCTTCGCCGCCTTCTCGGCTTCCGCGGCGCGCTCTCGCTTCCGCGCCTCCGCCGCCTTGCGCGCCCGCTTCATCTCCGCCGACGCCTCCGCGGCGGCGACGGCGGCCGCGATCGCCTCCGTCTTGATCCTCGCCTTCGCCTTCGCGCGCGGGCCTCGCCCTCCCTCCGACGCGTCCCCCGGATTATGTGAATCCTTCGCCCCTCGCGCCGCCGTCTCGTCCTCCTCCGCCGCGTCGTTCGTCATCCTCCGCCACCCCGCCGCGTCGTCCGCGGCCGATACGCCTCGCGGGCGGAGCACGTACCGCTCGATGGCGTCGGCGACGGCGCCCTCGTCGTTCGTGTACTCGGAGACGTTCCCGCCCGCCGCGCGTACGACGCGGTCCGAGCTTCCCTTCACGGCGACGGCGACGCCGCACAGCTCGAGCATCTCCGCGTCGTTCTCGCCGTCGCCGAGCGCGAGCACGCGCGAGGGGTCCACCTCGAGGTACTTGAGAAGCCTCGCCACCGCGGCGCCCTTCGACGTCCCCGGGGGTAAGAACTCCAACATCCCGGGCACCGCGGTCGTGATCGCGCACTCCGATGGCGAGAACGCCCGCTCGGCCTCCTCCCGAAGCGCCGACATCGCGACGCCGCCGTCCGTCGCGTCTTTTTTGTCGCGCCCCGCGAACGTCTCCTCCTCCTCCTCCTCCTCCGCGGCGAAGAGCAACAGTTTGTTGACGCGGACGCCGCCGAGGGCGACGGCTTCGCGCAAACCCCCCGGGGCCGGGGCCGCCTCGGGCGTCGGCTCGCCGTACGCCAGGAGGCGGTCCGTGTCCTCGTTCCGGCGGTCGCACAGGATGGTTTCCCCGCAGAAGGCCACCGCCGTGACCCCGCGATCATCCGCGAATCGAATCACGCGCTCGGCGACGGCGGCGTCGAGCGCGACGGATTCCAACACCGTCCCGTCCGCCTCGCACGTCACCAGGCCCTGCACAAACACCCCCGGCGCGTCGGCGCCGAGCCGCGGCAACAGCTCGCGCGCCCACGGCCCGCGCGACTTCCCCGTGGCGACGACGCAGGGGACGCCCAGGGCGGCCGCGCGCGCGATCGCCGCCTCCGTCGACGCCGAGAGCGTCTGGTCGGACCCCAGGAGCGTCCCGTCGACGTCGGTGACGATGAGATCGATCGCCGGCGTCGAGGATGATGAGGGATCCGACGCCGAGGGACCCGAGGGACCCACCGCCTGAGCCGCGCTCCTCTTCGAGCGCTTCGGCGGCTGTTCCTTTCGCCGCTTCGGCACGGCGGAGGGGGACGGGTCGTTCGTCTCCTCGGTCTCCGCGTCCGCGTCCGCGTCCGTCGGGGCGGCGCTCGTCTCGTTCACGAAAACCTCCGCGGTGGCGGTGGTGGTCTTCGCCTTGGCGCGCCGGAGGGGGGCGCTCGGGCGGGGGTTTCCGGGCGCGCGTCCGCGCGCGCCGGGCGCGTCGCCGGGGCGCGCGGGGGGAGGGCGTCCCGCGACGCGAGGCGTCCCGCGTCCGCGATCGATGGGGGCCCCGCCCCCGCCCCCGGCGCGGGGGCGGACGAGGACGCCGCGCGCCGTTTTCGCGCGGGAATCCCGGCGGGGGGTCCGAATGGTGACGTCAATTCCGCGCGCCAACCCTGGGCGTCCCGGGGGGGCGGCGGGGGTCGCGCGAGGGGGGAGAAACGCGTCGCGCGCGAGCGCGGAGGATGCCGCGAGCGTCATCGGAGGGACCGACGACGCGCGGGGCGACGAGTGCGCGCGGCGAGACGGGGCGGCCTCGGCGCGCGGGTCGATGTGCGCGCCGCCCGACGGTTGGCGCCTCCGAGAACGGGGCCGTTTCCGGCGCGCGACAGGCGGCGGGCGGAATTCCCACCGGCGCCTTTCATGAATGCCCACGTGGCAGGTAAGTGCTCACGGCACGAACTTCAGACTCGGTGGTTCGAGACGCCTTCGCCGCTTCCTCGGAGAGACTTTCTCGGTCCTTCCACGAGAAGGGGGCAGTGCGCGCGGCGCGCGGACCCCCGAACTCGCCCTCGCGCGCGCGGGAATCGACCGGCGACGCGCCGCGCGTCTCGCAGGACCCGTCGCGCGTCGCCCCGCGGATGTCCTCGTCGCGGATGTCCCCGGGCGCGGCGCCGGTTCGCGCCCTCGCGTCGACGATGAAAAAGGGCACGCGCCTCCTCCCCTCGCGGCGGGCGCCGCACGCGCTCGGCTCGCGCGTCGCGCGCGCCCGCGGCCGCTCGCGCTCGCGCGCCCTCCGCTCGCTCGCGCCTCCACGCGCGGCCGGCGACCGATCCGGCGCGCCCCCGCCCCCCGCCCCCCGCCCCCCCGACGCGCTCTTCGACGACCCATTCTTCGCGGACGCGTTCCGCGCGTCGCGCGTCTCCCCGACGAGATTCGGTTCGTTGTTCGACGACGACGCCTCCTCCGATGCCTCCTTCTCCTCGGACATGTTCCGCGCGTTCCGCGACGCGGACGCCGGGATCGACCGCCTCCAGCGCCGCCTCGAGGAGGAGGCGACGAGCGCCGCGCGCGTCTCGAGCGACGGGCGCACGGTCCGCCGCGAGTCGCGATCGGAGCGCCAACTCCCGGGAGGCGGGTACCAGCGCTCCTACTACAGCGAGTCCGTGACCACCTTCGGCTTCGGCGGCGGCGATTCGACCGCTCTCTCCAACTCCGTCGCGTCCCCGGGGCTCGGGGTCGCGCTCCTCGCGGGCGTCCTCGTCGGAGCGTACGTCAACGTCGCCTCGAGGCTGTGGCGCGGGTGGGAGAAGACCGGGTACGAGACGAGCAGGCGAGCGGCGATGGTGCTCGCGTGGCCGTGGCTGTGGCTCCTCGACGCGGCGGGGTTCAGGGCGCAGTTCGCGAGGGCGTTCAAAAGAGACCCTACCACGAGCGCGCGCGTGAAGGACCGAGAGGAGAGGACGAACGGAGACGAGACGCGAACGTTCAGGTAGACGTATAGTAGTCCGGTACGAGTAGAGATGTATAACACGACGAGAGGAGTATCGGAGACGTCGTCGTCCCGAAGGAAGGGTACTCGAGCGGTTCTCGTCGCGAATAACTCGTCGCGTTCGCCCCCGCTCCGCCTCTCCGCCCGCGGTCCTACTCGACTTCCCACCGGGTGTGGATGGACACGACCTGCGGCTGCATGAACGCGGCGGAGACGGACATCGCGAACGGGAACACCGGGTGGAACACGTGCGTCGTCGTGCGCTTCTGCCTGTGGTTGGCCCCCGGCGCCGCGGCGGCGGATCCCGGCGCCGCCAGGCGGAACCGCGTCATCTTGCAGGTCCGCGCGCGATACCGCGGAAACGGAAACGCCTCCGCCTCCGCCTCCGCGACGCCGCCGCCCTCCGGCGGCCCCGCAGTCTTCTGCTCCGACTCGTTCGTCTCGCACTTCTCGCGCTTCTCGCGCTTCGATCGCTCGAGGTCGTCCCTCTCGAGCCTCGCCCGGACCCTCGCCGCCCTCCGCGGCGCCGCGGCGAACCTCAGCGCGGCGTCGCGCGCGGGGCGCGGGCGCTCGTCCGGCGCGGCGCCCCGCGGGTCGTAGCGAAACAGCCGCGCGTCGTAATACGGGCTCGGGCTCCAGTGCCCGCTCGGGTACGGACCCGGGGGGCAGTCGAAGGCGGCGAAGGGGTGCCGACGGGGACGAACGCGACGAGGTCCGTGAGCGCGACCGCGCGACGAGGTGGCCCCCGCGCCGGAGGAACCGCGCACAGCTGTGTCGGTCGGCTCCGGGGCCGGGCCCCCCGGGGGCTCAGGCGGGCCGGGGGGCTCGGGCGGCTCGGGGGGCTCCGGCCCCCCGACGCCCCCCACCCCCGCGGCGAGGCGCGCCCACGTCGATCCCTCCGCCCTGGGCGCGACGAACGAGGCGAAGGTCGCGTTCGCGTCCGGCCCGGGGGGGCGAGCGACGACGGCGGGGGCGCCGCCGCCGCCGCTTCCCGACGGGTTCCCGGTATCCGACGCCGCCGGACGCGTCGAAAATCCGCCCCGCGACCGCGACGAACCTCCGTCCGGGGTCCGGGGGCCGCGAGCGACGCGTCCCTCCCCGTCCTCCTCGTCCTCCTCGTCCTCCTCGTAATCCTCCTCCTCCTCGTCCTCTTCCTCGTCTGACTGGGCTTGGACGCCCAGTAGCCCCCCCCCCCGGCCGGCGTGGTCGCCGACGTGGAGCACTCGGCCGTCGACCCAGTCCATCACCGCGACCAGCACCGTCTCGGGCGCGCGTTCGCCGGCAGGGGGCCAAGTGCCGCCCGCCTCCGCGCGGCTCCGGCGCGTGCCCCAGGCGAGCACGTCCTCCGCGGTGCCGAACCGGAGCAGGACGCGGCGCTCGTCGAGGAGCTGCGCGTGCCACAGCACCATCCACTCGGCGTACTGCCAGAACCGCCCGAAGAACGCGCTCGTGAACGCCCCGGGCCGAGGCCGGCTTTCGAGCGCGCGCGCGGGTCCGGGTCGAGCGACGCCCGCAGAGGGTCCCCCATCCCCCCCCTCCTCAAACGCCTCCCCCTCCTCCCTCGCGCGTTTGCGACCTCCTCGCGCGTTTGCGACGCTCGCTCTCCCGCGCTCCGCCTCTCGCGCGTCCCTGCGCCTCGCCTCGAGCAACACCCGGGTCATGATCTTCTGCTTGATCCCCGCGTACATCGGGCTCTCCTGGTCCGCCCACCCGCGGGGACCGCTCGGGCGGTTGAAGCTCGGGGACCGCATCGACCGAAGAGGCGCGAGGCCTGGCGTCGTCGCCTCGTCCGAGGCCTGGCCCACGACAAACTCCCCCCCGCCTCCGACCGCCTCCTCCCCGACCTCCTCTTCTCGCCACCGCCGCTCCGCCGCGTCGCGCCACTCGCGCTCCGCTCGGTCCGCCGCGAACAACGGCTCGGCGTCGTCCGGCGCGCACGCCGCGCCCACGGGCGTCCGCGCGGGGACGAAGCGAGCCGAACTCTCCGACGCCGACGCCGACGCCGAGGCCGATTCCTCCTCCGAAGCCCCCGAGCCGACGCCCCCCGCACCTCCGTCGCCGCCTGCGCCTCCGCCTGTATTACGCGTCCTGAGCACGCGGAGCGGGTGGAAGGACTGCCACCGCAGGGAGAGCACCGCGAGCAGCTCCTCGTCCGCGCTCACCCTGTACGCGCTCACCGCGGCGCCGCGCCTGAGCCGCGCGTAGTCCTCGCGGAACACCACGCGGTCGCACAGCTTCCCGTCCGAGAGGCGCACGAGGTGGAACGCGACGACGTCCATGGACGGGGAGCCCGGGAGCGTCGTGAACGCGGTGCCGCCCCGAGGCCGACCCGTCAGCGCCGCCGCCTCCGCCTCCGCCGCCTCCCGCGCCCGACGAACCGCCGCCGCCCCGTCAAGAGCAGCTGACGTCTGAGGGACAAACCCCGCACCGCCCCGCGCGGGAGAGGCGCCGTCCCCGAGTGCATCCCCGAGTGCATCATCCCCAGGTGCGTCCCCGGCGGTCCCGTCCCCGGGGGGGGAAGGGGCGTCCTCGTCCGCGCCGCCTCGAGGCGCGGGCCTCTCGTCCCTCGCGTCGGCGACCGCCGCCTGACGCGCCGCCTCCGGGGGCGTCGAGCTCGCGACGACGATGAAATCGCCGTCCAGGACCGGCGCGGCGAAGTCCCTCGCGAGGAGGTCCGTGTCCACCGTCAGCGGTCGCGCGTAGAGAAACTCGAAGTACGCGTCGCGCGACGAGGGGGGGGACCGGAGGCGGTGGCGACGCGGACGCGAATTTCGATTCTGATCGCCCTCCGACCCGGACGCGTCGTCCGGAGGCGCGTTCAGCGCTTCGGCGCCGAGGTCCGCGCCGTCGTCGCACCACGCGTTCGTCTCGCCGAAGCCTCCGACGCCCTTGAAGCGGAAGACGACGAGGTCGTGCTGGTTGCGGCTGAAGCAGATGAGGTACCTGCCGTCGTCGGTGAACTGCTTGACGATGACGTCGTCGAAGCCCGTGACCGCGTCCACCTGCGCGCGGGGCGGGGGG
>MDSW01185721.1_pt1 | contig 24812 bp, 23 predicted proteins | sample 811171 | NCBI WGS metagenome assembly MDSW01 (sample SAMN05326641, study PRJNA326480) | marine metagenome | isolation source: seawater | place: Atlantic Ocean: North West | collected 2012 | reverse complement strand
TGTTAAAGATGGAGCATTGGCAGTAGCTACAGTTATGAGTTGTTCTCTATCAGTAGACCATCGTGTTGTAGATGGGGCTACAGCAGCAAACTTTTTAGAAGTTTTAAAAAACCTTATTGAAGAACCACTAACTATGCTGCTTTAAATAATACTACTGTAAGCTTAAAAGGAATTTAATCTTGTCTGATGACAGTTTTGATATAATAGTTGTTGGGGGTGGTCCAGGAGGTTATGTCGCTGCAATTAGAGCAGCTCAACTTGGATTGAAAACTGCAATAATTGAAAAAGAAAGCCTTGGGGGTGTATGCCTCAATTGGGGATGCATACCCACAAAAACATTACTCCGCTCAGCCGAAATTTGTCACTCATTAGAAAGACTTGATGAATTTGGGATATCAGCAACAAATATAAAAATAGATTTAGAAAAAATAGTAGCGAGAAGTCGAGCTGTTGCAGATCAATTAAGTAATGGCATTAAGCACTTAATGAAAAAAAATAAGATAACAGTATTCAATGCACATGCTAAAATTAGTGGCAAAAACACTCTGACTATGAACTTTAATAACGGTAATAAAGATCAAATAATTTCAAGCCCAAATATAATTTTAGCTACAGGCGCAAGACCTAGGGAATTACCTAATATAAAACCTGATGGAAAAAATATATGGACATATAAGCATGCAATGTTACCAAAAAAAATACCCAACTCTATTTTAATTGTTGGTTCAGGTGCTATAGGTATGGAGTTTGCTAGTTTCTATCGAGATCTAGGAACAGATGTAACGGTGGTAGAATTACTCGAGCAAATTTTACCAGCTGAAGATAGAGATATATCAGACTTTGCAGCAAACATTTTTGAAAAAGAGGGCATTAAACTATTAGTAAACTCGAAGGTTAATACAATTGAAATTAAGAAGAATAAAATTCATGCAAATATTGAATCAAATAATGGGGGAAATATCCATGAAGTAATTGACCATGTAATACTAGCAGTAGGAATAGTAGGAAATGTAGAAAACCTTGGTCTTGAAAATACAAAGGTCTTAATGGAAAACGGTCATATTATTACAAATAAATTTTCTTCTACTGCAGAGACTGGAGTTTATGCTATTGGAGATGTAACTGGTCCCCCTTGGCTAGCCCATAAAGCTTCACATGAAGCTGTTGCATGTGTTGAAAATATAGCAGGATTAAAAAAAGCTCATCCAGTTGAGAAAAATAGTATTCCTGCTTGTACCTATTGCAGACCTCAAATAGCATCTATTGGATTAACTGAGGCCGCCGCCATAAAGTTAGGTCACAAAATACGAATTGGTAAATTTCCATTTTCGGGAAATGGTAAGGCACTATCTATTGGAGAAACTAAAGGATTAGTAAAAACAATTTTTGATAGGGATACAGGGGAATTATTAGGGGCTCACATGATTGGTGCAGAGGTGACAGAATTGATTCATGGATTTGCTATCGCAAAAAACTTGGAAACTACCGAAACGGAGCTTATGCAAACTATATTTCCACACCCTACATTATCAGAAATGATCCATGAGTCGGTATTAGATGCTTATGATCAAGTAATTCACATGTAAACAAAACAAACTAATCTAGTAATATTGGACAATTAAATGAGTAGTCAAAAAGTAACCCCGATAAGACTTAATGATGCACCTCCCGTATCTAAACCCGATTGGCTGCGAGTAAGGGCACCTATGTCGCCTGAATACCATGTAACTAAGACATTAATGCGTCATCATAAACTAAATACAGTATGCGAAGAAGCAGCATGTCCAAATATTGGTGAATGTTGGGCAAAAAATCATGCAACAGTAATGATTCTTGGAAGCGTTTGCACTCGAGCTTGTGCCTTCTGCAATGTTAAGACTGGAACTCCAGATCAATTAAACTTAAATGAACCTGAGCAAGTTTCAAACGCTATAGCAGCTCTCGGTCTCAAACATGTCGTAATAACTTCGGTTGATCGTGATGACCTAGAAGATGGAGGAGCAAATCACTTTGCTCAGTGTATAACTAAAATTAGAAAAAAAATACCAACCACCACTATAGAAGTATTAACTCCAGATTTTCGCAATAAAATTGGAGCACTAGAAACAGTTATAAACGCAAAACCAGATGTCTTTAACCATAACCTGGAAACAGTTCCACGACTTTATAACTCTGTAAGACCTGGCGCTCGTTATTTCCACAGCTTAAAAGTTCTTGATAAAGCTAAACAAGAAAGCAAAGAAATTTTTACTAAGTCGGGAATTATGCTTGGGTTAGGCGAGGAGATATCTGAGGTCCTGCAAGTTATGGATGATCTAAGGTCTGCAAACGTTGATTTTATAACTATAGGTCAATATCTCCAGCCTACACAACGCCATCATCCTATTAAAAGGTTTGTGACACCTGATGAATTTAAAGATTTGGAGCGCCTTGCATATGCTAAAGGCTTTTTAATGGCTTCATCATCACCACTTACCAGGTCTTCGCATCATGCGGGAGAAGATTTTGAAAGGCTTAAAAAAGCAAGGTTGTTAAAACAAAAGAATTCATAAGTTAAATTTTTTATTTTAACTATGACAACATTGTAATGGGATAGAAGTAATATATGCCAAGTTATGAAGAACAAAAAATTATGCAATACAACCCTGGTCAAATGTTTAACCTTGTTGCAGATGTAGAAAAATATCCAGACTTTTTACCATGGTGTATAAGTTCAAAAGTTTACAAGAATGATAAAAATATAATCGAGGCAACTTTATTAGTTGGTTTTCATTTTGCGAGAGAAAAGTTTAGGTCACGTGTAGAACTTGACCATAATAATTATTCAATTAATACAAAACAAACTCATGGACCATTCAAATATTTATCTAACTCTTGGAAATTCAAAGAACACCCTGAAGGATGTAAGGTCGATTTTTTTATTGACTTCGAACTTCGCTCACCAATTTTAAAAAAAATTATGACTACTTTATTTGCTGAAGCAGCTCAGAAAATGGTAATTTCTTTTGAAAATAGGGCTCAATTACTATATGGAAATAGTAAAATAAAAAGCTATAACCAATAGAATCAAATTTAAATAATGATTATATTTAACAGTATGTTGATCTTAATAAGTTAAAACTTTCTAAAGCAGACTGCATTCTTACTTCTTCACGATCACCAGAAAACATAAATGATTTCTTGATAATCTCCTCCTCTATTATATTAGAAGCAGTTGCTATATGAACCAATCCAACTGGCTTCTCGCTAGTTCCACCGCCTGGACCGGCAATACCAGTAACAGCAATCGTAATATCTGCATTTGAACTATATAGACCTCCTTTAGCCATTGCAGCGGCCACCTCAGCACTTACTGCTCCAAATTTTTTAATAAGGTCAGGTTTAACTCCTACCATTTCAATCTTTGACTTATTTGAATAGGTTATAAAGCCCCGGTCAATAACAGCTGAGGAACCAGAAACTTGAGTTATTGCAGAAGAAAGAAGCCCACCTGTGCAAGACTCAATAGTTGCTAATCTAAAGTCTTTTTTAATAAACAGCTCAACCAATTTAGCTGCATTATTTTTTAATAAAATATTTTTTTTACTCATAAACTAGTCCATATCCAAATAATCCAAAGTATTAAGCTGGCAAATATACCTGCCACACAATCATCCAAAACAACACCTAATCCACCCTTAATTTTTTTATCTAAAAAACTGATTGGCCAAGGCTTAATTATATCCATTAGGCGGAAAATGCCAAAACCCAAAGCATAATAAATTGGATCCGGGGGAACTAAAAGTAATGTAAACCACTGCCCGGCAACTTCATCTATAACAATTTCAGATGAATCTTTTCGTTGAGAATATTTTTCATAATAATTACTAACCCAGACGCCTATAATTGAAACACTTATTGCTCCAATAAAAAGTCCTAAAATTCCTAAATAATGACTTATTGGCCAGGCTAATAGAACAGCAACAATTGAACCCATAGTACCAGGTGCAAAAGGAAAGAAACCAACACCAAACCATGTAGCAATAGCTATCCGAGGATCATAGAGTAAAGACTGAGGATAATTTAATTGAATCTTCATAGAATTAAATTTTTTGATTAGTCTTGGGTAACTCTAAAGAAACAATTGCCTGAGCTGCTATACCCTCACACCTTCCAATAAACCCTACTTTTTCAGTAGTAGTAGCCTTTATATTAAAACAAGTCTGTGGATATCCAGTTATAGAAGAAATTTTAGATTTCATAGATTCTCTATAAAATTGAATTTTGGGACGTTCAGCAATAATTGTTATATCTGCATTAATTAATCTACCTCCATTTTTTCTTACTAGCTTAAAGGCACGTTTTAAAAAAATTTCTGATGGCATATCAGCCCATTGCTCTTCATCAGGAGGAAAATGTTTGCCTATATCATCTTCGCCAAGTGCTCCTAAAATTGCATCTACAAGAGCATGCAAACCAACATCTCCGTCTGAATGAGCTAAAACCCCTTTATCAAATGGCACATGTACTCCACAAATCATTAAACCACTACCAGTCCCAAAACGATGAACATCAAAACCCATACCAACACGATGATCTTTTGGTTCATGTTCTATTAATGACATACCTAACTCCATATTTTTTTCATTTTGAAAATTTAGATACTGTTTTGCTAGTTCTATGTCCTTTTGGGTTGTGATTTTAAGGTTTTTTGGATCACCATCTATTATTATAACTTTATTTCCTTGTGCCTCCATAATTGAAGCATCGTCTGTCATATTGCCTTCAATAATATTGCGATGTGCTAGAAGTATTTCTTTGAAACGGAATGCTTGAGGTGTCTGAACTCTATATAAACCCTGACGATCTTGAGTACTAGAAATTTTTTCAAACTTTTTGTTTTTAAAAATTACAGGGTCTTCAGATACTTTTTTTATAGTGTCAGATATAGGGATAGCTGGGACAACACCTCCTGCAAACTCAAGGCTATTACACAATTGTGTAACCATTTCCCTTGAAACGAACGGGCGAGCTGCATCATGAATAAATACAAAATCTGGACGGACAGGCAATGTATTTAAATATTCTAATCCATTTTTAACAGAACTCTGCCTCTCCGCACCACCTTCAACCGGAGAGATTATCTTTGATAAAATAAAAGAAGGTAGCTTATCTATAGCATCCTCAAAACTAACCTTATCATCAGTACCAATTACTACACAAATTTCATCTATTTCAGGACAAGACCCTAATGAATTTAAGGTATGCCATAACAGTACATGTCCTCCCATGCGGACATATTGTTTTGGTATTGGGGCACCAAATCTTTGACCACGCCCACCAGCAACTAACAAAGCTGTCCTCTTAACCAATTTTTATTCCTTTAAGAAAGAGTATATTTATAATCAAATATTCATGTTTAGATAAGATTTTATTAGAGTTACTCTACCACGACTTTACCCAAGTATTCTCAGGTTGTATTATACAAGTAACTTTTATTTATGGTTTATGTGATTAAAAATATTTTTATATTTAGAAATAATTGTTTTGTTAATTAGTTGATACAGTTTATTCAGTTTTTATTGCTATATTTAGCTTCTTCTCAAACATACAACAAGTAAACCTTAACAATAATAGACATAAAAATTGAAGTATTGTTTAGTGTTCATAATCCTGCATAAAAAAATATTAGAAACTATATTAATACTAACAAGCTTTTAACCATTATTGTGGAGGGGAAAAATAAGTTGTTAGAGGAAATATCAGAAACTACTAAAGAAAAATTAATAAACAAAAAGAAAAATAACGAGCACGGTGGGCTTTCTCTGACAATTGAAAAACACCTCCATAAATATTTTGCAGCACATGGTAACGAGCTACCACCACCGGAATTATATAAACGGGTTTTGAAAGAGGTTGAAAGACCACTTCTAAAGGTCTCCTTGGATGCAACAAATGGAAACCAACTAAAAGCAGCTAATTTATTGGGATTAAACCGTAATACTCTAAGAAAAAAATTAATAGAGCATAAAATTAAATTTATTAAAAAAGTAGAGTAGCAAAACTTTGACTGGCGAGAATAAAGAGCTCATACAGGTTGAAATTAGCAAAGAAGAGGGAAGTGCTATAAAGCAAGGCGGATCTTTTTGGTTATGGATACAGCGTATCGCCTTAGCTCGTAAACTTGCAATAGCTCTTGCCATTGCATCTGTAATGTCCGGGATTGCAACATACCTTGCAATGAGCGGAGCAGTTCATTTTGGTGGACCAAATAATAATGTAGTAGTTTTACTAAATATAGATTTAGTTCTACTTCTATTGCTTGGAGCTACTGTTACAGTACCAATACTGAGATTATGGGTAGCTAGAAGACGAGGTTCAGCTGGGTCACGTTTACATATTCGTATGGTTGGACTTTTTAGCCTAGTTGCTGTAGCCCCATCTATTGTTTTAGTTGTTTTTTCAGCTCTATTTTTACACTTTGGTCTCCAAGCCTGGTTTAGCAAGCAAGTTTCAACTGCTCTTGAGCAATCACTAGTAGTTGCACAAGCATATGTGGAAGAACATCGAGAAGGTATAAGAGCTGATGCATTATCTATGGCAGCAGATATCAACCGACAAGTCTCATATATTTCAGGTAGCGCAACTCGCTTCAATCAAGTGGTAGAACGCTTAGCGGAGCTAAAATCACTTACAGAAGCGGCTGTTGTAACAAGGAATGGTAGGATAATTGCCCGCGATGCATTAAGCCTTGCTCTTGAGTTACAAAGAATACCCGAAGATGCTCTCCAAGCCGCATCAGGAGGGGAAACAGTTATACTTAGTGAACGTGATTCTAATCGTTTAAGAGCTTTAGTTCGCCTAGATGGTTTTATAGACGCTTATTTAATTGTAGGACGCTATGTTGAAAGTCGTGTTATTGGTCATGTACAAAGAGTTCAAGGTGCAGTTGGTGGATACAGAGATTTAGAAAAACGTAACTCAGGAATACAGATAACTTTTGTGTTAATTTTTGTTGTTGTAGCACTATTAGTTTTACTGGCTTCAGTATGGATGGGTCTGTATTTTGCAAATAGATTAGCTGGACCTATTGGCGAACTAATTACAGCTGCAGAAAAGGTAAGACAAGGTAACTTAAACGTACGTGTTGTAGAAGGTGATGAAGTAGATGAGATTGGAACACTCTCTCGTGCCTTTAATAAGATGACCGGACAGCTTTATGGCCAGCGTCAAAAATTAATTGAAGCAACAGAACAAATAGATGAACGCCGGCGCTTCACTGAAGCTGTTTTATCAGGGGTTTCTGCAGGAGTAATAGGATTAGATATAAATGGGAAAGTAACTTTACCAAACCCTTCAGCAATTAAACTTTTAGAGACAAGTCATGGGGATTTGATTGGCGAAGATATATCTGACGTCATACCCGAGCTCCAAGACATGCTGGCAATAGCTAAAGGTAAGCCAAATAGACCTATTGAACGTCAACTTGATATAAACCGAGGTGGTACGAAGCGTAATCTCATTGTGCGAATAGTTGCAGAAGTTTCTGATGAATTAATTATAGGATATGTCTTAACTTTTGATGAAATTACAGCTCTTGTATCGGCCCAACGCACAGCAGCTTGGGGGGATGTTGCCAGACGTATAGCTCATGAAATCAAAAACCCTCTAACCCCCATACAATTAGCAGCAGAGCGTTTGAAAAAACGTTATTTAAATGAAATTAAATCTGAACCTGATGTTTTTTCAGCATGCACTGAAACAATAATTAGACATGTAAGTGATATAAGACAGATGGTTGATGAATTTTCATCTTTTGCCAGAATGCCTGCACCACGTATATCGAAATGCGACCTACATGACCTAGTTAATAAAGCTATATCTCTTCAAAGTCTTGCAAGACCAGATCTAAAGTTTGTGACAAATACTTATGAAGTCCCTCCTTTAGTAAGTTGTGATGGTACACAAATAGGTCAGGCTATTACTAACCTTCTAAAGAATGCTGTTGAGGCAATAGATAGTAGGGAAACTGCTAATAAAAATGATTCCGCACTGCCACAAGGGAAAATAACTGTTACTATTAAGAAGGAAAATGATTTTATTTTACTTTCTGTTCAGGATAATGGTTTAGGACTTCCAACAGAAAGTCGAGAAAGACTAACAGAACCATATGTTACAAAACGCAGCCGAGGAACAGGTCTAGGCCTTGCAATAGTTGCAAAAATAGTTGAGGACCATGGGGGAGAATTACAACTCGAAGATGTTATTGGAGGAGGAGCCAAAATTTCTTTTTCCATTAATTTAGTCAAGCCTAAGGGTTTATAATCAAAAACTTAATTCTTTTGGTCTAAAGGTTACAGGAGTTAAAGAGTCAAAGAATGGGTAAGGAAATTTTAATTGTAGATGATGAGGCAGATATTCGCCTCTTAATCGGTGGTGTTCTAGAAGATGAAGGATATAGCACACGGTTAGCCGGTAGCAGCTCAGAAGCATTGCTAGCCTTCGAGAGTAGCCCACCACCTACACTAGCTATTTTTGATATATGGCTGCAAGGAAGCGATCACGATGGGATACAACTTCTAGAGTTATTTAATAAAAGATACCCAAATATTCCAGTTTTGATGATAAGTGGACACGGTAATATTGAAACTGCTGTAACTGCCATAAAAAAAGGTGCCTATGATTTCATTGAAAAACCCTTCAAAAGTGACCGCTTACTCTTACTTGTTCAGCGTGCTCTTGAAGCTGCTCGTCTTCGCCGTGAAAATGAAGAACTGAAATTACGTGCTAGTCCTATCACAGAATTAGTAGGCTCTTCTAATGTCATTAATAACGTTAGAGGATCTATTGAAAGAGTAGCACCGACTGGAAGTAGAGTTTTAATATCTGGACCTTCTGGTTCTGGCAAAGAGGTTGTTGCAAGATTAATTCATCAGAATTCTCGTAGAGTGACAGGTCCATTTATCACTGTTAATGCTGCTGTTTTAACTCCGGAATCTCTTGAAAGAGAACTATTTGGAGAGGAAGAAGCTATTGAAGGTGCAGATGGTAATAATATCAGAAAAATAGGGCTTCTTGAACAAGCTCATGGAGGAACACTATTTATCGATGGTGTTACCGATATGCCATTGGAAACACAAGGAAAAATTGTCCGTGTTTTACAAGACCAAACATTTGAACGTGTAGGTGGAGCAAAAAAGGTAGAGGTAGATGCAAGAGTTATAGCCTCTAGTATCCTTGATATTGAGCAAGAAATTGCAGAAGGTAATTTTCGAGAAGACCTTTTCTATAGACTTAACGTTGTACCACTACGTGTACCTGCCCTTATAGAACGAAGAGAAGATATACCTGAGCTTGCTAAATTTTTTATGTCTATAGCCTCTTCCACAGCTGGTCTTCCTTCTCGTATCCTTACTAGTGATGCTATTGCAGCCTTACAAGCTAGTGAATGGCCCGGAAACGTTAGACAATTACGTAATGTTGTAGAATGGTTATTAATTATGGCACCTGGACCGAACAACGCCCCAATAACAGCTGAAGCTCTCCCTCCAGAACTGACCGGTGGATCTACAACTTTTTCAACATTAGAAAGAGATGGAGAGATAATGTCTTTAACATTGCGAGATGCTAGGGATGTTTTTGAAAGAGAATATCTTTCAGTGCAAATAGATAGATTTGGTGGCAATATTTCAAGAACAGCACAGTTTGTCGGTATGGAGCGAACTGCACTCCATAGAAAACTTAAATCTCTTGGTGTAGTAGATAGTACAAAGCGGAGAGACCCATTAGCATCTTAGATTCAGTATACAATTTAAAATTATAATAATGAGCGAATAAAAAATGCGAATAATAGTTTGTGGTGCAGGACAGGTCGGATCAAGCATTGCACGTCAACTCGCTGGAGAAGCTAATGACGTTACACTAATTGATAATAATCCAGAAATTGTAAGAAAAAGATCCGATACATTAGATGTACGTTGTATACATGGAAATGCCTCATTGCCAGATGTACTAGCAGATGCTGGGGCAAAGAGCGCAGATATGCTTATCGCAGTGACTTTTTCTGATGAAGTAAATATGATTGCATGCCAAGTAGGACATTCTATTTTTGGAATTCCTGAAAAAATAGCTAGGGTAAGACACCAAAGTTATCTGAATCGTACTTGGGTCGATCTATACAGAACAGATCATTTACCAATTGATTTAATAATTTCACCTGAAATAGAGGTTGCGAAAGCAATAGAAAGGCGTCTAGAAGTTCCTGGCGCCTTAGATATGTTAAGATTTGGAGATGATAAACTCAGAGTGATTTCTATACGCTGTGAAGAAAAGTGCCCAGTAATTAATACACCTTTACGTCAACTTACTGAAATTTTTCCAGAATTAAATATAATAGTATTGGGTATTCGACGTGGAGATAAACTTCTAGTTCCCAGAGCTGAAGATCAAATGCTAATAGGTGATGAAGTATATTTCGTTTGTGATGCACAACATACAGAAAGAGCATTAGCAGTTTTTGGACATGAAGAGCCTGGCGCAAGAAGGGTAGTAATAGTTGGTGGAGGCAATATCGGTCTGTATCTTGCCCGAGATCTTGAAAAAAATCATTCTGAACTTCAGCTCAAAATAATAGAGGTAAATCACGACAGAGCACGTTTTTTAGCAGATGAACTATCTAGAACAACTGTCATACATGGTAGTGCTCTTGATCCAGAAATTTTAAGTGAAGTTAATATTGGACTATCAGAAGCAATGATCGCTGTTTCCAATGATGATGAAGTAAATATTTTATCTTCTCTTTTAGCTAAAAGAGCAGGGTGCAAATTAGTAATGACTCTTGTAAACAACCCTACTTATGCACCTCTTCTTGGTGACTTAGGAGTCGATGTAGCTGTGAGCCCAAGAGAATCCACTGTTTCAACAATTTTACAACGTATTAGAAGGGGTAGGATTATTGCTGTTCATTCAGTCCAAGATGGGATGGCAGAAGTTGTTGAAGCTGAAGCTATGGAGACTTCACCCCTAGTCGGCACACCAATATCCGAGGTAAAACTTCCATCAGGTATATTAATAGGTGCAATACTCAGAAAGGATACCGTAATAATACCTCGTTCAGATACTGTAATAGAAGCACATGACAGAGTCGTTACATTCGTTGCTGCAGGAGCAGTAAGGAAACTTGAAAAACTTTTTTCTGTAAGTCTAGAATATTTTTGATTTAAATTAGGACAAAAATATTATGTCGCGAATAGCATTTGTTAATGGAAAATATATTTCTCATGCCACTGCATATGTTCATGTTGAAGATAGAGGATATCAATTCGCTGATGGTGTTTATGAGGTTTCGGCTGTATGGAAAGGAAAAATTATAGACGAAAACTTACACTTTCAACGTCTTAAGAGGTCCCTGCAGGAATTAAGTATTTCTATGCCCATGCCGATAAACGCTCTTAAAATTATTTCTCGTGAAATAATTCTTAGAAACCGAATTACTGATGGCATTCTCTATTTACAAATTTCACGTGGAGTTGCTCCTCGTGAACACGAATTCCCTAAACAATCGGACCAAAGTGTCGTTATGACCGCAAGACCAATAGATTGGCCAGAAGATCTTAAAAGTACTGGTGAGGAAGTAATTACAGTTGATGATATCCGTTGGAAACGAAGAGATATAAAGTCTATTTCCCTTTTACCTAATATTTTAGCAAAACAAAAGGCTGCCGCAGTTAACGCCTATGAGTCATGGCTTATAGATGAAGAGGGCTTAATTACAGAGGGTTCTTCCTCAAACGCATGGATTGTTGATGATCAAAATAGGATAATAACGCGTGATCTAAGTGAAAATATCTTGGGTGGAGTGACTAGGTTAACATTAATTCGTTTAGCTATTGAAAATGGGCTTGAGGTAATTGAAAGACCCTTTAGTATTTCTGAAGCCAAAAATGCAAGCGAAGCATTTCTTACAAGTACAACATCCTTTATAAAGGGTGTAAGAAGTATTGATGGCAAAACAATAAGAAATGGCGCAGTGGGACCTATAACTGCAAAATTACACAAGCTTTATATACAACATTGCCAAACATTTGAGACAAACTAATGATTCCAAAAGCAGTTATTTTTGATTGGGATATGACACTGGTAAATAGCGTGAGTGCAATTCATGCCTCCCTAGAAAAAACTTTCGCGAAGTTTGAAAGCCTAAGTCAGGCATGGACCCTAGAAGATGTTTCAGAATGGCTAAGAAAGTCAATGCGCGTAAGTTTTAAAGATCTTTTTGGTGAACATGCAAAAGAAGCAGCTGATTACTTTTATACTCAGTATAGTGAAAACCATCTTAAAGAAGTTAAATTAATGCCTGACGCTTTTGAAACTCTAAAAATATTAAAAAAAAATAAAATAAATCTTTCTGTAGTTAGCAGTAAAAAAGGCGAATTAGTTCGAAAAGAAGCCTCTATATTAAATATTGATGACTACTTCTATAGACTAATTGGCTCATCAGACGCAAAGGAAGATAAACCCGCAATTGCACCTATGTCTCTTGCTCTTGAAGGAAAAAAGTTAGAGCTAGGGGCAGATGTTTGGTATGTTGGAGATTGTGGAGTAGATATTTTATGTGCGCGTAACTCAGGCTGTTATTCAATTATAATTGGTCAAACCCCTGCTCTAATAGGGGAAACAATCCACAGACCAGATAAACATTTTGCTGATCACAAGGCATTTCAAGACTTTATATTATCCAAGTCAGTACTATATAAAGTCTGATTATCAAAAACTTAAATATAATCTTTTAGTTAGAATGTTAGGAAACGCATTAAACATATGGAATAATAAAAATAAATTTCCAGGCGCTACCCATAACAAAACAAATCTATAATAGGGGGCAGTAAAATGGTTAATGAAAAGAATAAAAGCCTACAAGATGTGTTTCTGAATAACGCCCGTAAATCAAAATGTCCTGTGACAATTTTCTTAGTAAACGGAGTGAAACTGCAAGGAGTGATCACTTGGTTTGACAACTTTAGCATGCTTTTACGACGTGATAATCAGTCACAACTTATCTATAAACATGCTATTTCTACAATTATGCCACATGAGTCCTTAGATCTATTTGAAGATGAAGCAAATTCGTAACCGGAGGGTTAACCAATTCAAGATAATAGAAGCCAAGAAAAAATAAACGCAGCAATAGTTCTCCCAGTTCTCCAAATGGGAAAGGGTATAAGTCATATAAACAGAAGACCAGAATCTCAACTAGCTGAAGCTAAAAGTTTAGTTAGGTCAATAGGTTTAAACCCTGCCTATACTGAGATAATTAGGTTACAAGCTCCAAAGTCATCAACTCTTCTTGGCTTGGGCAAACTTTCTTCACTAAGTGATTTCATAAATTCTAATAGTATTGAAGTAGTTATAATAGATAGTCACTTGACAGCAATTCAACAACGCAACTTAGAACGCAACTTAAATACTAAAGTCATTGATAGAACAGCATTAATACTTGAAATTTTTGCTGCAAGAGCGAGAACAAAAGAGGGGCGTTTACAGGTAGAGCTTGCTGCACTTACTTATCAAAGAAGTAGGTTGGTTAGATCATGGACTCACTTGGAAAGGCAAAGAGGTGGTGGAGGGTTTCTTAGTGGACCTGGAGAAACACAAATAGAATCTGATAGAAGACAAATAGATGGGAAAATAAAAAAAATAAAACAATCCCTGGCACAGGTTGTAAAAACAAGAAAGTTGCACAGAGATTCACGAAAACGTGTACCCTATCCTATTATTGCTTTAGTAGGCTACACTAATGCAGGTAAATCAACGTTATTCAATCTTCTTACCGGATCATCTGTCAAGGTTGCTGATCAACTCTTTGCAACACTTGACCCTACTATGCGCACACTCAAATTACCCTGCGGACAAAAAACTATTTTATCTGATACTGTAGGGTTTGTATCAGAACTTCCACATGGTCTTATATCAGCTTTTAGTGCAACTCTAGAAGAAGTTGTCACTGCTGACCTTATTTTACACGTTCGTGATATCTCCCACCCAGAAGCAAGCAGCCAAAAATCAGATGTAATTAAAGTTTTAGCTGAGCTTGGACTAGAGGAGAAATTGGAAAATATAAAAATTATAGAGGTTTTAAATAAAATTGACTGTATTTCGGAGACTAGGAAATTAAAACTATTAAAAACAACTTCAAACAAAGATGAATGTAAACAAATACTTGTTTCAGCAAAAAGCGGCGATGGTATTAAGAATTTAACGGATGAAATTAGTACTGAATTGCAAAAAAACAATAAAATTATTACAGCCTGCGCACCCCTCGAAAACGGCGCCTTGCAAGCATGGATATACGAAAAAGGAGAAGTTATAGAAAGGCGAAATGATGATCAATTTGCATGGCTAACCGTCAAGTTGGCTAACAAAGATATTGCACGTTTAAGTTCCGAAAAAGACCTTATTATATACTCCAATGACTATTTTAATGCTAAATAATGCCAATTATACGCTAGATATAAAAAAATCATACCCCGAACTGGTTGACACTAAGAGTTTACCCGCCATATATAGCGCTTAGCACTCTGTGCTAATGAGTGCCAAAATAATAATATAATATTAATTGTTCAATTACGTTATTTTTTGTTGGGAGATTATTTCATGAGTTTAAAACCTCTACATGACCGCGTAGTGGTCCGCCGCATAGAAGAAGAAACAAAAACTGCTGGAGGTATTATCATACCAGAAAGCGCACAAGAAAAACCTGCTCAAGGTACCATTATAGCTGCTGGACCAGGCTCCAGGGGTGAAGATGGTAGAGTCCAGCCAATGGATGTTAAAAAAGGTGATAATGTACTTTTTGGAAAATTTTCAGGCACTGAGGTGAAAGTAAATGGAGAAGACCTGATTATTATGAAAGAAAGCGACATAATGGGTATCATTGGTTAATAAATAAGCATTATATAACAAAGATGGAATAATAGATCATGACCGCCAAACTTCTCTCATTCTCCGATCAGGCAAGGGCACGTATGCTCGAAGGCGTAGATACATTATCAGACGCAGTAAGAGTAACCCTTGGCCCAAAGGGCAGAAATGTTCTTTTTGAAACAGATATGGGTCAATTACGAGTTACTAAAGATGGTGTTACTGTTGCAAAAGAAATAGAGTTAAAAGATCGAACGGCAAACATGGGAGCCCAAATTGTTAAGGAAGCCGCAAACCGTACTGCAGAAATTGCTGGTGATGGAACTAGTACATCTACTATTCTAGCAAGAGCTATTATTCATGAAGGTTTAAAAGCTGTTACTGCAGGTATGAATCCAATGGATTTAAAGCGAGGAATAGACCTTGCAGTTTCCAAGGCTTTAAAGCATATATCTTCACAATCAAAACCAGTGGCCAATCACGACCAGATCACCCGAGTTGGAACTGTCGCATCGAATAATAATTTAGAGGTTGGAAAAATGATTTCCAACGCGATGCAAGAAGTAGGAGAAGATGGTGTCATAACGGTAGAAGAGGGCACAGGAAGAGAAAATGAGTTAGAAATTGTTGAAGGTATGCGCCTAGACAAAGGTTTTGCTTCACCATACTTTGTAACAGAGGATAATGGTCTAGTCTCTAATTTAACAGATCCTTATATACTTATTGTAGATCATAAAATCTCCGATGCCCGAGCACTTATTAGTGTAATGGAGAAGGTTACCGGTGAAGGAAAAAATCGTTCCCTTTTTGTGATTGCCGACGATGTAGAAGGAGACTCTCTGGCTGCGATGGTTGTAAATCATATGAGAGGTACTCTTAAATGTGCAGCTATAAAGGCTCCATCATTTGGTGATCGCCGAAAAGCAATATTAGAAGACATAGCAATTCTGACTGGTGGAAAAGTATTAACAGAAGAACTAGGGAATAAACTAGAGGATCTTGAACTTAAAGATTTTGGAAGTGCTAAAAGGGTCGAAATAGACAAAGACGAGACTATGATTGTTGGTGCAAGAGGAACATCCAAGTCAGTGAAAGACCGCTGCGATCAAATTCGGCGTTCGATGGCCTCAGAAGAATCAGAATATGAAAAAGAACGCTATCAAGAACGTCTAGCACGCCTAGTAGGTGGAGTAGCTATCTTGCGCATAGGAGGTTCTAGTGAGGCGGAAGTTAAGGAAAAGAAGGATCTTGTAGATGATGCTCTTCATGCAACTAGGTGCGCCGTAGAAGAAGGTATTGTTCCAGGAGGAGGCGTAGCACTACTATATGCATCAAAATCTTTGAAAAGGTTAAAGGGTGAAAACCAAGACCAAGACAGAGGGATTGCTATATTAAAAGAATCTCTATCATCTGCAGTCATTGCTATAGCAGACAATGCTGGAGAAAAGGGTGATCTTATATCAAGTAAACTTTTAGAGAAAAATGATACTGAATACGGATTTGATGCAGCTAAAGGTAAGTATTGTAACCTTATTAAAGCTGGAATAATTGATCCAGCCAAAGTTGTTCGTACGGCACTAATAGATGCAGCTTCTGTTGCTAATTCAATTATAACTGCTGAAGCTGCATTAGTAGAGGACGATAATGCCCACGAAATATTAGAAGATGAGGAAGATAAGTATATAGGCACTGCATACGATAACTACTAAAATTTTTTATATATAATATTAAGGAGATCCAAACCTTAAAGGGTTGAGAAGTAATTTCTCAACCCTTTAGGCTAATTCTCCCTAGTAATCATCTCGGTTATTAGATTCAACTTCATTATTTTTTATAGATATCCAGATCTCATTTAATTCTGGTAAATCCAAAAAATTTATAGATTTATTTTTTTTCTCAATTATTTCTTCTAACTGTCTGAATCTACGCTCAAATTTATCATTTGCTTTTAGCAATGAGTTTTCTGAATTAATACCCAATTTTCTACCTAAATTTACACATGAAAATAATAAGTCACCTAATTCATCCTGGACTTCATCTTTGATGAAATCTAATGACATATTCATCTTTTCATCTAATTTTTCATTAATTTTCTTATAACATTTATCTATAGGTTCATCATTATCACTCTTAGTAATTGCTAATTCTACCTCCAGAAGCTCTTCTTTGATTTTGAGATAGGGTCCAATCCAATTATCCCAATCAAATCCGATACTTGCAGCTCTTTTTTGAAGTTTCTCAGAACGTAATAGAGCTGGAAAAACATTGGGCAAGTCATCAAGTAAGCTTAGTTTTTGTCCAGTTGTATTATTATTAGAAGTATCGTTAGAATTCTTTATTTCACGCTCAAAAGCCTTGCGCTTCTCCCACGTACGATCATGCAAATCTGGGGGGGGAGCAGGGAATGTATCAAATACATGGGGATGCCTTTCAATCATTTTATCTGAGATACCATTAGCTACATCGTTAAAATTAAATAGACCCTTTTCCTCTGCAATTCTTGATAAAAAAACAACTTGAAAAAGAAGATCACCTAATTCTTCTTTTAGTTGATGCATATCTGAACTCTGAATAGCACCAACGACCTCATATGCCTCTTCAATAGTATAATGAGAAACGGTGTCAAAAGTCTGCGACATATCCCAATTACAACCGTTATCAGGGCAACGTAACTTCTTCATTACGTTTAATAATTTATTAATGCCTTCTTCGGTCGGGATATCTACATTAGTTTCTTTCTGTGTCTTTTTTACTCTATTCAAGTGGCTAAACTCCATTTATTTATACATTAATATATTCGCATAATATATATTATGTTAAATTAATAAGATTATTTATTTATTAATAAGATTCTGGAATATTTATAACCATTCCATCATATCCAGGAACAACATTTGGGGGTGTTTCATCTTGCAATATTTGGTAATCAAGCTGATGCGACATATGTGTTAATACAGCTAGTTTTGGCTTAACGCATTCTATATATGATAGTGTATTAGATAAATTAGAATGTGTGGGATGCTCATCATATCCGAGACAATCTAAAACCCATAGCGGTATATACCGCAAATTTGTTAAAGCATTCATGTCTATATGATTAAAATCAGTTGAATATGCAGCAATTGAATTAAAAATATAACCTGTTGTATGCAATTTCCCGTGGCTTTGCTCGAAATACTCTATATTCAACCCACCAACTTTAAATTTTCCTTTATTTTTGTTTGGAAGTTCATTGCTAATTATTGCTGGTCGGCTCCAATAATTAGTATAATTATTAGCTTGGCTACTATTTATAAAAGCGTAATTGAACCTTTCCTTTATAGACTTTAACGTCTCTGAAGATCCATATGCTCTAATAGGAGTCTTAGCCAAGAAATTTATAGATCTTAAATCATCTATTCCATGAACATGGTCAGCATGAGCATGCGTATATAATACTGCATCTATCTTGGTTACGCCTGCTTGCAATAATTGGCTACGCAAGTCTGGTGACGTATCAACTAAAACCCTTGTATTTTCTGATTCTATTAGAGCAGATACTCTTGTCCTCTTATTACGCGACAAATCTGAGGAGCACACTTTACAATCACACCCAATGACGGGTACACCACTAGATGTGCCGCAACCTAATATGGTAATTTTCATTTCTTATTCAGTATCTTCAATCTTAGCATTAGTAAATAACTTGAAGAAATTATCTGTAGTAATAGCAGCCATTTCATTATTTGATAAACCTTTTAACTCTGCTACTACCTTAAGAGTCTCAGTTACAAAAGTAGGCTCATTCCTTTTACCCCTATGAGGCACAGGAGCAAGGTATGGTGAGTCAGTTTCTACTAAAATCCTATCTATTGGTGTCTGTTCACATATATTACGGATATTACTAGCATTTTTAAATGTTATTATACCTGAGAAAGAAATGTAAAACCCTAGCTCTAAAGCGCTAGATGCAAGATAATCACTTCCACTAAAGCAGTGGATTACCCCTTTTAATGCCCCATCAGAACATTCTTCTTTTAGTATCTTACATGTATCTTCTTCTGCATCACGAGTATGAACAATAACAGGAAGGTCCATTTCTTTTGCTGCCTTTAAATGCATACGAAAACTTGAAATCTGAAGGTCTCGGGGACTATGATCATAATAAAAGTCAAGTCCTGTTTCACCAATGCCGATTACATGCTTTCGCTTCGCAAAATTAGTGATATCTTTAACAGTATGTGCATCCTCATATTTCACGTTATGGGGATGCACTCCCACCGAACACCAAACTCCTAAATTAGCATCAGCAATTTTCCATACTTTTTCAAATTCATCTAGGCGAGTGCAAATTGTCTGAATACCTCTAACGGAATTAGCACTTGCTTTGTCTATAACATTGTCAATATCTAACTCGAAATCTTTAAAATCTAAGTGACAATGGCTATCAATTATAAGCACTGCCCTACCCCTCTATTGTGCCTAAATACTTAGGAAAAATAGGACTTGGCCTAGGTAATTTAGATCCAGGCTTCACAGAATATTTACCGTATAATATTCCTTCCTCAAATTGATTCAAATGCATAATTTTTCTCTCATTATTTGGCACTCCAAGTTGATTTAACAACTGATCCATTGCATCTGGTATAAATGGTCTTAGCACTATAGCCAAATTACGCATTGTCTCTGCTTGAAGCCATAATACAGTTCCCATAGCAGTTTCGTCAGTTTTTTTAAGTTTCCATGGCTCATCTTGATCAATAGCCTTATTTGAATCTCTTATAACTTCCCATATTCGTTCAAGAGCTAAATGAAATGCTTGGCGGTGAATAAGCAAAGATACATTCTTTGGTAGTTTTTGAGATAATTTGAGGCTTTCCATGGACCTAAATTCGGTATCAGAATAATCCCCAGGATAAGGAACTATTCCATCATAGTTTTTAGAAATCATTGCTAGTGTTCGCTGAGCCAAATTACCTAAATCATTTGCCAAATCATTATTTATTCTTGATACCATTGATGTGTGTGAGAAATCTCCATCATTACCAAACGGGACTTCTCGTAATAAAAAATACCTTACTGAATCAACACCATATTTTTTCACTATGGACTCCGGGTCAATTATATTCCCCAAAGATTTAGATATTTTTTCCCCTTCATTCGTCCACCATCCATGAGCAAATACTCGCTTTGGAGGTTCAATACCAGCAGCCATTAGAAATGCTGGCCAATATACGGCATGAAAACGAAGTATATCTTTTCCCACCATATGAATTGATGCAGGCCAATAATTTAACCATTTATCAGATTTAATATCTGGAAAGTTTAGAGCTGTAATATAATTTGTCAGTGCATCTAGCCAAACATACATTATATGTGAAGGATCACCAGGAACAGGAACACCCCATGAAAAACTTGTCCTAGATATCGACAAATCTCGAAGACCAGAATTAACAAAACTTAGCACCTCATTCCGACGGCTTTCCGGAGCTATAAAGTTAGGGTTGTTTTTATAAAACTCTAATAGACGGTCCTGCCATGCAGAAAGTCTAAAAAAGTAACTAGGCTCTTCAACCCACTCAACTGGTGCTCCCGTCGGTGCAATGAAACCCGAGCCATTACTTTTCTTCAATAATTCCCCTTCATCATAGAAAGCCTCATCTCTTATAGAATACCAGCCATCATATTTGCCAAGATATATGTTAGATTCTTTAGTGTTAGGTGCATTGTTTGCAGAAATCTTTTTCCAAATTTCTTGACAAGACCTTATATGTCTAGGCTCTGTAGTTCTTATGAAATCATCATTTGAGTAACCCATCAACTCACTAAGTTTACGAAACCTTTTAGAAACTTTATCGACAAATAACTGAGGTTCTAAGCCATTTTTTTTTGCGGACTTTTCTACTTTTTGCCCATGTTCATCTGTGCCAGTTAAAAACATTACTTCATAGCCATCTGCACGCATAAATCGTGCCAACACGTCACAGGCCAAGCTAGTGTAAGCGTGACCAATATGGGGTGAGTCATTTACATAATATATTGGGGTGGTTACATAATAAGTTTGCGAGAATGGCATACATTAACTCCCTACAGAATTTGTCTTAATTATTAATCGCGTGCCATACGCGCTAATAGTGTAAAAGCATTAATAAGCGCTTGCTTACGTTCCATATTAAGGGCTTTTGACCCTGTTAATAATTTATGTACGTCATCCCATACCTCAGCCCATTGATCAAGGGATTGTCCAGACTCTTTAATCCGCATCAATAATGTGGAATTAGCTGAAATAATATTATTATATATAGAATAATCTTTAAAGCCTAATGCCTCTCCACGTATAATTATAGACAGAGTCCAAAGAATTATATCAGTCACTGCATCAAATATATCGGCCCCATCTTTATGCCCTACACGGTCTCCGAGTTTATGAACTTCAACTAAATCTAATGTGGGTAGATTCATTATTAAATGAATTATTGTTTGGGCAAATTCAATTCCCCCTTGCTCAAGAAGTTGTAACCCATAACCTGGACTGCCTTCTGAAATTTGAATTAATATTTTAAAGTCATTTTCATTTAAACCACTACACTTTGGATTTAAAAGCAAAACCTTTTCAGTATTTTCTTTATTAAGACGCTTAAAGTAGGTATGCCTACAGCGCGACCTAGTAGTTGGAAGCAATTTGTTTAATGAATGAGCCACAAGGATAAATAAAGTTTTTTTGGACGCTTCTTCCAAGAGTTTTAACATAGCGTTCTCAGCAGAACGATTTAGTTTATCAGCACCATCAACAATAATTATACGCCACCCAGATTCGCCAGGTGTTAATCTAGTAAATTTGTTGAGCCGCCTCACATCATCAACGACTATCTCATTACGAAAAATTCCCCGCTCATTTTTGGAAGGTTCCATTGTAAATAGATCAACATGACCACCAGCAGAAACTCTCTTAAAAAGATTGGAATTAGGGTCAACCCATAGTCCCTTATCAAACTCAAAACATTGTTGTTCTGTTGATAAAATAAAACGAGCTAATCTAAAAGCCATAGTTGCCTTACCAATTCCTTTAGGACCAGAAAAGATCCATGCATTAGGAATTCTTTCTTCACGCCAAGTAACCAGTAATTCATTCTCAACCTCAGAATGACCAACCAGTTCAGACTGTTCTTGCGGATTTAGATTAAGCATGTGAAGGAACCAATAAAAGGTATAAAAAACAAATAAATGGTATCATTCTTTTATTTAACTTGTTGGTAATTATTAAGGTTAAACGTACCTGAAAGTTCCTCCCATATGTGCTCAGCAACATTTTCACTTGGCTGCGAAGCATCTATTATCTTTATACGTCTAGGGTCTTTTTTTGCTATACTCAAGAAGCCTTCCCTCAATCTATTATGTAGTTCCAGATCCATTTTTTCATACCTAGACTCCTCATCCTTACGAGAGGCAGCACGTGCGAGACCAATGTCAGCAGGAAGGTCCAAAATAAATGTTATATGTGGAGTAAACTTTCCAATCGCTAGGTCTTGCATAACGCTCAATTGACTAGAGCTAACCCCTTGTCCAAAGCCTTGATATGCTATTGTTGAGTCAGTGAATCTATCAGTTATTACCCAATCACCTCTCTCCAATGCAGGTTTTATTATGTCTTTAATGTGAACCCTTCTTGAAACAAAATGGAGCATAGCTTCGGACATTGGATCCCATCGCTCTACTGGTCCAGATACTAAAAGTTCCCGAATGAGCTCAGCACTTGGAGAGCCTCCAGGCTCTCTAGTTTCTACGACTTTAATTCCTAAATTAATAAGAGATTGCTTTAGGAGTTTAACTTGTGTTGTCTTCCCAACACCTTCACCTCCTTCAAAACTTATAAAATTTCCGTTGGGCACCAAATAAAAACTCCTTTTAACGATTTTCACCCCAAAGCAACTGATTAAATGCTTTTCCTATTCTTCCAAAGCCAGAAAGACTATCCACTTCATGACCCGCGACTAAAGGTTTTTCAATTACCTCCCTGCCGGGTATATTAACTTGAAGTTTGGCCACTATTTGTCCTGCCTGAATAGGTGCTGGAATAGGACCAGGAGCGCTTACTACAACTTTTAAACCTTTGCGTGCATCACGGGACAAAGTAAGGGTTAGGTCAGATTCAATAACAAGTGATACTGCTTGCTTTTTACCAAGCCACACATCTACTTTATCTACAACCTCCCCTGCTTTGAACAACTTATAATTTTTGAATTGACTAAAGCCGTAATCTAATAGCCGGGCAGTTTCTTTCGCACGATTTCTGCTACTTTTAATACCATTTACTACTAATATAAGGCGTCGCTCTGCTCGGATAGCTGAAGCTGTAAGTCCGTAGCCTGATTCTTCTGTATAACCTGTTTTTAAACCATCTGCACCCGGGTAAGCTCTAAGTAACGGGTTTCTATTTAATTGGTTAATATTATTATATTTATAACCTCGCTCACTGAACTTTGGATAAAATTGAGGAAAGTCATGAATAACCCTGTGTGCAAGTATAGCAAGGTCCCTTGCAGTTGTTTTATGTTCGTCATGAGGCCATCCAGTTGAATTTACAAAATGGCTAGACTTGAGACCAATAAGCTTTGCTTTACTATTCATAATATCAGCAAATGCCTCTTCAGAACCTGCTACCCCCTCTGCAAGTACAATACAAGCGTCATTGCCTGATTGAATAATTATACCGCTTAATAGGTCACTAACTAATACACTACTACCCACCTCCAGAAACATTCTTGAGCCGCCCATTCGCCAAGCTTTTTCACTAACTAAAAATTTATCATCTAAAGATAGCTTACCTTGCTCAATAGTTTCAAAAACCACATAAAGTGTCATTAATTTGCTCATTGAAGCAGGACTCATTGGTAGTTCTTCGTTTTTTGCAAATAGTACTGTTCCTGTTTCATCATCAACTAATATTGCTTGTTTAGCTGAAGTATCAAAAGCTGTAACACTCGAGCTAAAAACATAGGTAGCTGAGCAAAAAACCAGTCCTAAAAAAGAAAAAGTTAAAAATTTCCTTAATGAAAGGGCAAAATTGATAGATTTAACCAATCGAAGAACTCCAATTAATGAGATAATATTTTTAGTAGTTTCCATTACTTAAAATACCTAAGAAAATAACAGCTACTATATGTAGAAAAAGATTTGTCAAAACTAAGGCACTATTTGACAATTATTAAACTTGATAAAGAAAAACCTCCATTGCTTAATTCTATAAGAGCTTTTTCAATTTCAAGGGCGGAAGTAAGTGGACCAACTCGCACTCTATATATATCTTTACCATTTTTAATTAAGTGCGTTATGTGAGTAGAATACGAAGTTGATATTTTATTTTTTAAACGTATAGCATTTTCCTTCCTTGTAAATGCACCCAACTGGATGTATGTCTGCTCTCTATCAGAGATGTCAGGCTCATAAACCTCTTTACTATTTGTTGCAGATTGGGGGAGAGCATCTAACTCTATAGGTTCTAATATAATATTATCTAAATTTTCCGTGACTAGCTCAACTTCACTAATCTTATTACTATAAGTGTTATTATTAACTGGTGTTGATAAATTGTTACTAGTTTTAGCTAAGCCATAAGCTGAGTCTTTTGATGCAATAGATTTTAAAGAGGCCAATTCTATAAATTCAACACTTACTTGAGCTGTACCCTTGCGATAAACTCCAAGAAGTTGAGCAGACCGACGAGAAAGATCAATAATTCTGCCATTAACAAACGGACCTCGATCATTAACTCTAACTAACAGTGTCCTTCCATTTTCAATATTTGTTACACGAGCTATACTAGGTAGTGCCAGTGTTTTATGCGCAGCAGTAACAGTATTCATATCAAAAATTTCACCATTTGCTGTTTGGCGACCATGAAACTGCTCTCCATACCATGAGGCTATTCCAGTTTT
>MDSW01003708.1_pt1 | contig 24817 bp, 25 predicted proteins | sample 811171 | NCBI WGS metagenome assembly MDSW01 (sample SAMN05326641, study PRJNA326480) | marine metagenome | isolation source: seawater | place: Atlantic Ocean: North West | collected 2012 | reverse complement strand
TATGTTTTATAAATAATTCTTTAACTTTTTTTAAATTATAATTTTTACTGTAAAAAAATCTTGGATTTTTTTTATAAATTTTATCAATTTTTTGACCCAAGTTTTGATTTTTTAAAATAGCTCTTCTCAGATCTCCATCACTGATTGTTCCAAGCATTTTTTCTAAATTGTCTGTAACTAACAAACATCTATGTCCACTTTTTGAGATTTTTAGTAGTGCATCTTTAATAGTTGCCTTCTTGTTAATAAATAGTTGTTTCATATATCGTTAAAAATTTTGTAATTATATCTTTCGCTGATAGGTTTCTGAATTATATTTATTATTTTATTTATTGCATTTTTATGTCCTTTATAAGGATAATTTTTAAAGTATTTATCCTTCTTCTTCAATTTATGTATATATTTAAGGATTCTTATGAATTTTTTTTGATCATAATTACAATTAAAAATACTTTTACTTTGCTCACGACCATTTTGTCTATTCCCAATATTAATAGTAAAAGTTTTAAAAGCTGGTGCTTCTATTATCCCACTTGATGAATTTCCAATTATCACAAAGGCTAATTTAAGAATTGATAAGTAATCTTTTCTACCAAGAGAATTGATGAAAAAAAAATTATTTTTTTTACAATATGACTGAAAATATTCAGTAATTTCTTCACCTCCTTTGTCAAGATTTGAGCCTGTAAAGATAAAACTATACTCAGAAAATTTTTTAAATGAACTTAGTATTTTTTTAATATTTTTTAAAGAAAATTTTTTCTCAAGTGTATCTGGATGAAAACTAATTAATGCAATTTTATTTTTTAATTTTATATTATATTTTTCCTCTAATATTTTTTTACTTAGAGTTTTCAATTTTTTTATATTTTCCAATGAAAGAGAACCAATGTTGAAAACTTTATCCTGATTCTCTCCAAGTTGCAAAATTCTTTTTTTTGATTTTTCGGTAGCTGCAAAATGCAAGTATGACATTTTTGTAATACAATTTCTAAAAGTATCATCCATCGATCCTGTAGTAACTTCTCCTCCATGAATGTGGGCTATTGGAATCTTTTCAATATAAGCTGCTAATGCGCAAGCAAATATTTCATACCTATCACCCAGTATTATAAGAATTTTTGGATCAATTTTTTTCAATAATTTAGAAGATTTTGATAAAATATTTGTAATATCTTCTTGATAAGATGATTTTTTAAAATTAATTAATTTATAAATTCTGACTTGATCTAATTTAATTTCATTTATTGTATTCCCAGTTTTTTTCTGTAAATGTGAACCTGTGACAATAAGATACAATCTAATATTTTTTTTTAGTTGTAATTTTTTTATTAGGTTTGAGAGAATGCCGTAATCGGCTCGTCCGCTCGTGATTAAACAAATTTTTTGCATGAATTTTTATTAATTTTATATATGAATAATTTATATATTTAAAATTATTATATTGTATAAATAACGAATATTTTAATAATAAATTATGGTTTCTAAAGAAGATACAAAAGATTTTTTCCTAAGTAATGGTTATGCAGTAGTAAGAAATAAATTTAAGGATCAAATACTGGAAATAAAATCTGAGCTTATAGATTATTTGAATTTTTTTGCAAAAAAAAATGGTCTCCTTAAAGAAGACTGTAAAGATTATGATAAATTAGCTAAAATAGTTATGGTTCCTGGTTCAAAACTAAGGACATTTATTTATGATTCTATTCCATTTTTAACTAGTGTCCAAAAACTTAATCATCATCCATACCTTAATGAATTGCTAAAATCTTTCGGTTACAAAAAACCTGTATGTGTTGATATGTGCAATATAAGAATTGATATTAAAGCAGAAAATGAAAAAAAATTTTTAAGAGGGATACACCAAGATATCAGAAGTATAAAATCAAAAAAAACTGTTACTTTATGGATGCCAATTACAAAAGTGGATGAATCTCATGGATCGGTAATACTTTATCCAAAAACGCATAAATATGGTCTAATAAAACACATTTATGATCCAAATCTTCTAATACAAGATGAAGATTTGCCTGAAAATTTAAAGGAATTAGAAAAAAGAAAAGTTATACTGGATGCAGAACCTGGAGATATCGCAGTAATAGATTGTTTCAATTGTCATTCAAGCAAAGAGTCTGAAGTAGATAAAGTAAGGAGTGTTATTTTAACAACATACACAGATATTTACGAGGTAGATTTAAAAGATAATTTATTCTTTCTTGAAAGAGATTATGAGGCATTTGCAAAGAAAGATCAAAGTTTAAATTCTACCTTAAAATAAAAAAACTATTTATTTAAATTAACAAATCTTTTTAACTTTTTTCTTTGATATAACTCAGAATTAAGAATGTTTCTTTTATACTTTAATGCTTCGTAGACTTTATTAAGATCTCTTGTTAATTTTCTCAAACCATCTGGCTCCAAAGAGGCTGCATGATCAGTACCTTTCCATGTGCGATCTAAAGTAAAATGCCTCTCAATATATTCAGCGCCTAGAGTATAAGCTGAAATATCAACAGCTATGCCTTTATGATGTCCTGAAAAAGAGATATTATCAACTTTATTATTAAATTCTTTTTTTAACCTTAATATTTCTAATAAACAAACATCTTTAAATTCAGATGGATATGTAGATGTACAAGAATAAAAAACAAGATCCCTATGTCTTTTAAATTTTTTAAAAAAATTAAAAATTTTTTTTGTTTCGTTTTTAGTGGTCATTCCTAAAGATAAATGAATTTTTTTTTTGAATTTTTTACAAAGAATTTCTAAAAGTTCGAAATCTAAATTGCAAGCAGAAGGTACTTTAATATAGTCTAAATTAATATTTGAATTGATTATACTTTCGGCAGATTTTTTTTCCCAAACTGATGTGGCATACTTAATTTTATTTTTTTTACATTCTACGTAAAGTTTTTCGTGTTGTTTTATTGAAAATTCTAAGAATTCTCTGTGTTCTCCATAGTTTTTACCATACGAATTAATGGGATTAGGATGGGGCTTATAATAATCTTCTTTCAAAAGATACCTATTATCTCTTTTTTGAAACTTTACATATGTGGCTCCAATATCAGCTGCAACTTTAACCATTTTTTTTGCTATCTTAAAATCTCCTTTGTGATTACAGCCTATTTCAGCAACTACTATTGGTTTTTTATAAATCATAATATAAGTATACAGTTAAATGAAAAACATACTATGCATAATTCCAATAAGATCAAATAGCAAGGGACTTAAAAATAAAAATATACTCAAATTTAACAAAAAACCTTTAATTGTAAATACAACTGAGTGTGCAATAAATTCAAAAATATTTAAGGACATTGTAATTGCTTATGACTCTGAATATTACAAAAAAATTATAAAAAAATATATAACTCACAAAACTTTAAATTTTTTTAAACGATCAAAAAAAAGTTCTTATGCTAAATCTCCCTCAGAAATAATAATTGATGAAGTTTTAGATAAATTTCAGAATTATGATTTAATCTATCTAATGCAGACTACTTCTCAATTTACAAAACCATATGATTTAGTTAACTCACTAAAAAAATTCAAGAATAGTAAGTTAGATTGTATGTTTTCTGCATATTCAACTAAAAAATTTTTTTGGATCAAGAAAAAAAATATTTGTTTTCCAATTAATTATGATTTTAAAAACAGACCTATGAGACAGAAAAATAAAAGATATGTTTGTGAAAATGGTGCATTTTATATTTTTAAGAAAAAAGGTTTTATGAAATACAAAAATAGAATGTTTGGTAAAATTGGTTATTTTGAATTTCCAGAATATAGATCAATTGAAATTGATAATCTTAATGATTTAAAGGTTTCAAAAAAAATTCTCAGGCTTAATTTTTCTTAGCAACAATAATATAATTAGTAGCTTTAAGTATATTTATTTTATTTAGATAACTATCAAATAACTTTATAAGAGTTGCAATTTCGTGTCTTCTTTTACCTCTTAAACCACCTAAAATTTTATCAGAAATAGTATCCAATGGTGTGACTTTTACTTTTTTAAATTTTTTTAGAGCTTTTTTTACTTTACTAATATCATCGATAGAATTGTCAAAAGGAGACTGTTTTTTCTTTTTTGATTTTGTTTCATATTTATATTCATAATAAATACTATTAACCTCTTTATCTATAGAGCGAATACTAAATTTCTTTTTATTTTTTTTTCCTGAAAAATTATCAACTAAATTTCTTATTAGAAAAGAATATGTTGCTGCCTCAATTGAAAAATTTTTTCTAAATGGCTCAAATATTATTAATTGTCCATTTTTTTCTAAAATTTTATAACTCAAATTTATTATTTTTTTATAGTCTTTAAAATGATGTAAAGATCTAAAAAAAATTATTGAACTGTATCTTTTTTTAATTTTAACAACATCATTTGCATCCATAGCAATATAATTTAAATTTAATTTTTCATTTAATTTATTTTTATATTCTTTGGCTGATTTAATTGACTTTGAAGACACATCGATTCCAGTTACATCAAGTTTGTTTCTTGCAAGTTCCAAACATAAAAAACCAGAACCACAACCAATCTCTAAGACATTTTTCCCATTTTTTTTTGACAAATTTATTATTTGATTAATTATTTGACCCCAATGTATTTTAACAAACTTCTTTTCTCTCCAAATATTATTATAAAAATTCTTTAAAAATTTATTTTTTCTCAAATCTGGAACAAAACCTATTTTAATTCTTTTTTTGATTTGTTTATCAAAAGCTTTGGCTTCTTCTTTCAAGAGCTTTCTGTAATTACCTGACATTTTTATTTATATTTAGTCTAGATTTGGGAGATGCTCAACATTTGCACTTACGCCTTGCATATAAACATCTGCATTGTGAGTGATTTCATCTGATACAAATATTCCCTTTAGGTATAAATTTAAAAACCAAAAATAATCTTTATTTGGAAAATCATTTAATGTGAATTTATGGCCATTCTCGTAGTATTTTAAAATAAATTCAGCAACTTCGTTATTAACTGTTATTGAATTTCCCCATCTTATATTTATTAGATAAAAACCATCTTCCTGTCTAAACCTTAAAGTATTTAGTACTTTAAACTCACCTTGCGAAGTAATATTTTTTTTAATTTCATCAATTTTAATGTCATCTTGTAAATTATAATGTTTTTTTACATTATTAGGTCCTACATAAAGAGGATCTTTTGAGGCAGTTTCACCATTAAAACCAACCGAGACCATTTGGCATCCAGATGAGCACATATCTATATATTCGCAACCCTCACAACCTTTATAAACCATCTGGCCATTGTGCCATTTCCTCATGTTATTTTGATAAACTTCGTGAATTGAACTTTTTAAAATATTTCCATAATTCTCTTCTTCATGAACACAAACGTGTAAATCACCATTAGCGTTTATACTCATTCTATGTCCACTTTGAGATGGACATCCTCTTCCAACAAAATCTTTATATTTTTCCAAATCCTCCAGAAAACACAATGGGTAACTGACTAATGATCCAATTCTAATTCCAAATTCGTTTTTTACTCTTATTGCATCATCAAGGGTCTTTTTTGTTTCTTCTTTAGTAATAAAATAAGGATTACTCTCATCCAGCTTTACATTTTGAGAGTATGTTGGAGGAACTGCTCTGGTTAAAAAGAACTTGGTAGCACCTAACTCGGCTGCGAACTTTCCAGTGTCATATACTTGTTTTTTATTAGATCTTGTAATTACCATGTTTACACTAACTCTTATATCATTTCTCACACAGGCTTTTATTCCCTCTATTATCTTATTCAAAGAATTTTTTGATTGCATAATATAGTCATTTACAACTGGGTCTAATGAGGGAAAGCTAGTTAAAATATGGTCAAGACCAGCTTCTCTTAGTGCTTTAGCTTTTTTATCATCACATAAAATCAAATTACTATTACAACTAACACTAATATTATTTTCTTTTAATTTTTTTAATGCAATTAATAATATGTCAAAATTTGACATAGGCTCTCCACCTGTAAGGATAACATGAAATACCTTTGCATCATTAAACTGACTTATAATTCTATCAAGTTTTTTTTCATCTATTGAATTTACACCCATTGACTCATCTCTCCAGGGATTATAGCAATGACGACATTTTACATTACATATTTCTGTGAGTTCAAAATTTACTGTTGTTGGAGCTGAAAATAATCTCTTCATATATAAACATATATAATATATGTGACTTAAAACAAGTTATAATTACTTTTTAATCCTTATTGATTTTTCAAATTCATCATCTTCCTCTTGAAAAAAAATGCCATTATCTTCGAAAACTTTTTTGATTACGGTTAACTTTTCGTTTAGTGACTCATCTAGTTGATCTGATTTTTCGATGTACTGAAGTCTTGCCCAAGGAATATCAGTTTTTTTTGATAAATCATCTATTGTCCATCTTAAATAAGTTCTTGCCATTCTAATTTGGCCTGAACTTATAAAATTTACTAATTTCACTTTAATATTTTAATCCTTTTAACATATTGCTTAAAGCGAATAATCTATAAATTAAAGAAGAATTATGTTCAAGAAAATTTTTATTTTTAAATTCTTTAATCAACCTATTAACAAAATTTATATTAAAAATATTAGGTGATAAGTAATCAGAAGGGTTATATAATTTAAATGTATTAATCATATACTCCCTAGCACTTCTACTTAAAAGAACTTCTAAAAATACATTACTGAATTTATTAACATCATACTGATATGAATGAGGGCCTATTTCTAAAACTTTGGTTATATTAAATTTTTTAAATAAATTTTCTTTTAGAGGATACTTTAGAGTTCGCGTTTCTAAACCTCTACCCCAATTTTCTGGCATTTTAGATAAATAGTCTTGAATTTTTATATTCCAAAATGGCATTGACATTTTTAAACTATAGATTTCAGGTAACTCATACATTGTCACTACTGTTCCAGCTTGCCAATGGAAAGAATTATACAAATGTAAATAGCAAGAATAAAGTTGTTTTGAGTTTTTAAAATTTTTAATATTAAAATAATTTTTATAAAAATAATTATCTATTTTTTTTTTAGAATTATTTTGTAAAATTTTCGATTGATTATTAACGAATGGAAATCTCGAGTCGGTTAAAAACAAAGCATTAAACATTAAATTTTTTGCATCATTAACGTTCTTAGGTTTTTTTATTTTTAAATTTGAAAATTTTTTACTATTAATCAAAAATCTAAATATTTCATCATTTTCAAATTTTCCATTTAAAAGTTTTTGGAAGAAAGATGGTGAATAAATATAATTATACATCTTATCAACATATTCTCTAAAGCCGTTGTCTTCATGTTTAAAAAAATTTGCATATTGAGCGAATCCAAAATTATGTGCACCATCCGAAACCTCACCAGATAATAAAGTTTCAGAATTTAATTTCTTTGAGGATAATTTTGAAAGTTGATTGTGCATTATTAACGCCAATGTCATTGGCAACATTCTAGAGCTTGAAACATCAGATGTTTCTTCAGCATACTTATGAAATTTTGTATTTAAATTAATTTCATCAAAGTAAACATTTATACCTAAGAAATCTGCTATTTTTTTTACTTTTTGTACTTCAAATTTATTGTAGACGCCACTTCTCTCAGAATATTTTAATTTTAAATTCACACCATTTGTTTTTTTTTTACCTAAAACTTTTTGAGTCAATGATCCTAAAAAAGAGCTATCAAATCCAGATGACATAAAAATTGTTGCACTATTATCTTTAGAAAAGTTCTTTATATAATTTTCCATTATTTCATAATATTCATCTATTTTTTCATACTCATAATCCTGACTATAATTTGGATAAAATTCGCTATAAATCAATTTAGAAGTTTTTAAATCTAAACACTCATTTACTCCAAGCCTATTTATATTTTCAAATATTGTAGATTTTTTTGGTGGTCTAGTACCAAGCACATTTAACATGTGTGAAATTGAAGTATTATCTAAATTTAATTTGTTTTTAAAATTTGAAATAACTAATTTAAGATTATTTGATACTTCGAATTTTTTAGAATTTTTAAAATAAAAAACATCATATTTTGAAAATTTATCTAAAAAGATTTTACTAAAATTTTTACTAGTATAGAAAATTAAGAATCTTCCCTCTACACATTCAAGAAATTTGTTTATATCCCTTGCATTAGATAATTTTATAAAAAACTTTTCGAAAGAAATTTTTTTAAGCTTATTATCTTCATAAATACCAGTAAAATCCCCATAAAAGAAAATTTTTTTATCATTTTTGAAATATATATTTGGGGAAAAATTCACATATAAGTTATCTTTACCAAATTTATGTAATTTAAAGTTTATTAAATTTTTTTTTTCAGTTTCTGAGCAAATATAAAATGAATTCAACTTAAGTTCTCTTTAATTATATTGATAATTTTTTTATCGGTATTGTAAATATTATTTAAGTCAACAATAGTATTTTGAAATTTAAATGTCAAATTTTTATAACTCTTAGAGTCTAATTTTATCATAAAATTCATTTTTTTCTCAAAATTATAATAATCATTTCCATAAATATTATTTAGCTCACTATTAATTAAAAAATCGTCTTTGTTATTTGAAAAAAATAACGTTTTAAAATTATCTGCAAAGTATTCATATGCAAGAGTTGAGCTCCAAGAAATTATGACCTCACATTCATCAAGTATTTTGTAATTATCCAACGAGAAATTTCTTTTAGAAACGAACTGTTTATTAAAATATTGAGTTAAATGTTTATACTCTTTACCTTCTGTATTTGATCGCATCAAAATATTATATGAATAATTAAATTTAGTTAAAAATTTTTTTAAATTTTCCTCAAGATCTAATAAATTTTTTATCTGTGTTTTATCTTTTTCTTTATTTTTTAGCATTTCAGGAGTCCATTGAGAAATATATCCAATTTTTATTGATGGATTGATACTTCTAGAATTATTTTTTCTGTGTACGGCATAATTTAATGAACCAATAAATTCAAATTCTAAAAGTTTATTATTATATTTAATATAATTTTCATATTGATTAGATCCATAAAATAAAATTTTATCATGTGTTAAAGTTTTTATTCTTTTGAATTCTGGTTTAAGCATTAAATAAGGTTGAACTGAAATAATTTTAATTTTGGGAAAAAAAAATTTAATCTTTTCTATTAAATGTGAATTAATAATTGTTGAAACTAACAATTTAACACCAAAAAAGTGATGAAAATAAAAAATTGATATAAGTATTTTTAATGTACCCAACCTTCTAATAAATTTAGAATTAGAATTGATCTCTTGTAAAAAAATTATATTTAAATTCATTTTTTTGAATATCCATTCATTCACAGTTTCATGATACTCAAAAACAAAGATTTTATGTTTCATAAATATATTTTTAACAACTTTATCATTCTATTTATGTTTACATAAAATTTAAAATAAAATAATTATATTTATTAAATGAAAAATATTTTAATTACTGGTGGATGTGGCTTTATTGGATCACATTTAGCTGAATATCTATTAGAAAAAAATTTTAATGTCACTGTTTTTGACAGATATAACAGTAATAATAATTGGGGCAACTTAGAATATTCTAAATATAAAAAAGATATAAAAGTAATATTGGGTGATGTTAGAGATTATGACTCAGTTAATTCTAGCATCAAAAAAATAGATACAATTTTTCATTTGGCAGCCCTGATAGGAATTCCTTACTCATATATCTCTCCACTTGCATATTTAAAAACAAATGTTGAAGGTGCTTATAACGTATTGGAGGCTGGCAAACAAAATAATGTAAATCAAATAATCGTAACCTCCACAAGTGAAGCTTATGGATCTGCAAAGTATATTCCTATAGATGAAAATCATACTCTTAATGCCCAATCACCATACGCAGCATCAAAAATTGCAGCTGATCACCTGGCTCTAAGTTATAACAAATCTTTTGGTACAAATATAAAAATAATTAGACCCTTTAATACATTCGGACCAAGACAATCTGCAAGAGCAATAATACCATCAATTATATCTCAATTTTTAGGTAAGGAAAAAAACATAGAAATTGGAAATATTTATCCAACAAGAGATTATACATATGTGAGTGATTTATGTGATGCATATTTAAAAATTTCTAAGACTAACTCAACTACTGGGACTGTAACAAATGTTGGGTGTAATTTCGAAATTTCTATAAAAGAAATTTACAACCTTATACAAAGTAATTTTAAAGTTAAAAAAAAACTTAAATTTGAAAAACTAAGAAAAAGAAAACAAAAAAGTGAAGTGGACAGATTAAACTGTGATAATAGAAAATTGGTAAAATTAACAAAATGGTATCCAAAAACGAAATTTAAAGAAGGAATTCGGAAAACAATTATTTGGATGAAAAAAAACAAAAAAATATTTAAACAAGACTTATACAATATTTAATTAAAGTATGTACGGTACCAATGAACCAAATATAGTTGGAAACGAGCTAAAATACATTAAAAAAAGTATTGAAAGAAATGAAATCGCAATTGGAAAATATCATAAATTATTTGAAAAAAAAATTAGTAAAGAGTTAAATTCCAAATTTAGCCTTCTATGTTCAAGTGGAACATCTGCTCTTCATATTGCTCTTAAATGCTTATCTATTAAATATAATCAAGAAGTAATTGTTCCGTCTTTTACTTTTATAGCAACAATTAATTCAATTATTTATAATCAAGCATCACCGATATTCATGGACTGTGACGATAATTGTAACTTAGATGTTGACAAAGTAATTAGGTTTTTAAAAGAAAATACTTATCAAAAAAATAATAAATGCATAAATAAAAGTTCGAAGAAAGTTATACATTCTATAATAGTTGTTCATGTATGGGGTGGGCCTGCAAACATTGAGCCAATTATAAAAATATGTAAAAAGAAGAATATAAAAATAATTGAGGATGCCTCAGAGAGTTTGTATTCAAAATACAATAAAGGTAAAATTAAAAATAAATTTACAGGAACTATTGGTGATATTGGCTGCCTATCTTTTAATGGCAATAAAATAATCACTAGTGCGGGTGGTGGAGCGATTTTAACATCTAACTTAAAATTATATAAAAGAGCAAAATACTTAATTAATCAAGCAATGGATGATTCTTTTAAATATATACATAATGATATTGGGTATAATTATAGAATGTCAAATATTAATGCTGCAATAGGTTTAGCACAATTCGAAAATATTGAAAAATTCATAAAACAAAAAAAAAATAACTTCAATGAATATCAAAAATTATTTTATAATTATAAAAATTTAAAAATACTCAATTTTCCAAACTACGCATCAAATAATTATTGGCAGACAATGTTACTTATAAAAATGAAAAATTATAAAAAAATAATTGATAAAATATCATCCGATTTGAATAAAATAAATTATAGCATTAGGCGAGCTTGGCATCCTTGTCACTTACAAAAACCCTACAAAAAATTCCAAAAATATGAGATAAATAAAACAGTATACTTGGCAGAAAGATTGATATGTCTTCCTAGTAGTTCTTTTTTAAAAAAAAATACAATTAACAAAATTGCAAAAACAATATTAAAATCTTTTAAATGAAAAAAATTATAATAATTGGATGCGGAGGACATGCAAATTCATGTATTGAAATAATTGAAAATTCAAAAGAATTTAAAATTTATGGTTTGGTGTGTGATAAAAAAAAAGGAAAATTTGATAAATATAAAATTTTGGGTAGCGATAAATCTTTAGGTATAATAAAAAAAAATTGCTCAAATGCATTCATTGGCATAGGTCAAATTAAGTCCTACAGAATAAGAGAGAAACTTTTTAAAATTTTAAAAAAAAAAGGTTTTAAATTACCAAAAATTTTAGCGAAAAACTCTTATGTATCAAAAAGTTCAAAAATAGGTGAAGGTACTATCGTTATGCATAATGCATTCATCAATAGAAATGTTTCTATAGGAGATAACACAATAATTAACACTGGAGCAATAATTGAGCATGATGTCTGCATAGGTTCAAACTGTCATATTTCTACTGGGGCAATAATAAATGGTGGAGTTAAAATTGATAATGGTACTTTTGTTGGAAGTGGATCGGTAATTAATCAAGGCATAAATATAGGTAAAAATTGTATTATATCTTCTTCATCAAAAATAAAAATTGATCTAAATAGTGGATCAGTCGTAAAATGAAGAATACTTTTATAATTGCTGAAGCTGGAGTAAATCACAACGGTAAAATTCACATTGCAAAAAAACTTATAGATGCTGCAAAAAATTGTGGAGTCGATGCTATAAAGTTTCAGACTTATATCGCAAGGAATCTTTCAAGTAGAAAAGCACTGACTGCTCAATATCAATCAAAAAATAAAATCAAACAATTAAATTTATTAAAAAAACTTAGTTTAACATTTGATGAAAATTTAATTCTACAAAAATATTGTAAAAAAAAAAAAATTTATTTTTTATCTTCAGCATTTGATATTGACAGTTTAAAATTTTTACTCAATTTAAACTTGAAATATTATAAAGTTCCATCAGGACAAATTGATGATCTTCCTTATTTAAAACTATTAGCTAAGAAAAATAAAAAAGTTATCATATCAACAGGTATGGCCAATGTTAAGGAAATATCAAAAGTGATTGAAATTTTTAAAATTAATGGAACAAAAAATAAAAATTTATCTTTATTACATTGTACCTCTGCTTACCCAACACCAGAAAAAGAAACAAATTTAAAAACAATTTTATACCTAAAAAAAAAGTATAAAATTAAAGTTGGATTTTCCGATCATACAATTGGAATTGACGCCTCGGTAGCGAGCGTTGCAATGGGTGCTGAAATCATAGAAAAACACTTTACTTTAAACAATAAAATGAAAGGACCAGATCACAAAGCAAGCTTAGAACCGAACGAGTTAAAAAAAATGGTCGAAAAAATCAGAGTTATTGAAAAAATGTTAGGAAGGGAAAAAAAAATTATAACCCCAAACGAAAAAAAAAATATTCAATATGTAAGAAAGTCAATAGTGGCAAAAAAAAATATTAAAAAAGGTGAGAAATTTACAATAGAAAATATTACTACCAAAAGACCTGCAAAAGGTGTATCTCCGATGAATTTTTATAATTTAATTGGAAAAAAATCTAAGAAAAATTTTTTTGAAGACGATTTAATTCAAATATAGAAAATTTAAAAAACCATGAATTTACAAAATAATATTAGAATAATTGGTAGATTAGATGTCAAAGGTCCTAACTTGGTTAAAGGAATTAAGTTAGAAGGTCTCAGGGCATTTGGTGAACCTTATTCATTTGCCAAATACTACTATGAAAATAATATAGATGAAATCTTTTATCAAGATGTTGTAGCATCATTGTATGGTAGAAATAATTTGTTTGAAATAGTAGAGAAAACTACGAAAAATGTTTTTATTCCAGTAACAGTTTCTGGAGGGTTAAGAAGTATTGATGATTTTACTAAAGCTTTAGAAGCTGGAGCAGATAAAGTTGCATTCAATACAGCTGCAATAAAAAATCCAGAGTTAATTAACAAAGCAGCTGAAAAATTTGGATCATCAACCATCATAATTTCTATAGAAGTAATCAAATATAAAAATGAGTACTTTGCCTACACAGACAATGGCAGGGAATTTACTGGAAAAAAAGTAATGGATTGGACAAAAGAAGTCCAAGAGCGAGGAGCTGGAGAAATATTGTTAACTTCAGTAGATAAAGATGGTACTGGAGAAGGCTTTGATTTGGATTTAATAAAAAAAGTTTCTGAAAAATTGAATATACCTTTAATTGCTCATGGAGGAGCAAGGAACAAAGAACATCTAGAAAATGCAGTTATTAGTGGTGCCAATGCTCTTGCATTAGCCTCAATGCTTCATTACAACACAATCTTAAATCCGAATAATCAAAATTTAATTAACAACAACAAATTAGAAGGAAATTTTGAATTTTTAAAAAAAAAATCTTCTTATAAATCTTTTGGCGAAGAAGATATAACTATGATAAAAAATTTCTTATCTAAAAAATTTAATGTCAGAATATAATGAAAATGAAGCCTTTATATAACTTACCTGAAAAAATTGAATTTTGCAGTAAATGTGTAATGTCAAACCAAAGACCATCATCAATTCCAGAATTTAAACATACAAAGAATAGAGAAGGTGCTAAATATTTGCATCTTGATAATAATAATGTTTGTGATGCCTGCAATCAAGCTAAAGTCAAAGATAGAATTAATTGGGAAAATCGAGAAAAGGAACTCATAAAATTATTAGATAAACACAGAAGCAAAGATGGATCTTACGATTGCTTAGTACCAGGAAGTGGGGGAAAGGATAGTGCATATCAAGCTCATGTGCTTAAATACAAATATGGCATGAATCCGTTAACATGCACTTGGCCACCAATACTTTATACAGAATATGGTTATGCTAACTTTAGAAATTGGATTGAAGAAGGTGGATTTGACAATATAACTTACAAACAGAATGGGAGAGTTATGAAATTGCTAACAAAATTAGCAATTGAAAATCTTTTGCATCCATTTCAAACTTTTATTCTAGGTCAAAAAAATCTTGCTCCAAAAATTGCATCTAAATTTAATATTGATTTAATTTTTTATGGGGAAAATGAGGCTGAATATGGAAATCCAATTGCAGATAATTTAACAAGCTTAAGAGATAAATCTTTTTATACTTTTTCAAATTTAGATGATGTTTATCTGAGTGGTATGAGCATTAAAGAGATACTGGAGAAATATGAATTTGTTAAAAAATCAGATTTACTAACCTATCTTCCAATAAGTGCAAAAGATTTTAATTCAAAAAATATAGAAGTACATTACCTTGGGTATTACTTAAGATGGATACCTCAAGAATCATATTATTACGCAGTTGAAAATTGTGGATTTAAAGCAAGGCCATTTAGAACTGAGGGTACTTATAGCAAGTATAACAGTATTGATGATAAAATTGATGATCTGCATTTTTATACGCAATTCATAAAATACGGTCTTGGTAGAGCAAGTTATGACTCATCACAAGAAGTAAGAAATAACCATCTTACAAGAGATGAGGCTAAATCCTTAGTTAAAAGATTTGATGGAGAATTTCCTCAAAAATACATTTATGAAGTATTGGAATATTTAGGAATTAAATATGATGAGTTTATTGATAAATGTGATGAGTTCAGATCACCGCATATTTGGAATAAAGTAAATGGTGATTGGAATTTAAGACATACAGTAAATAAAGATGGCACTGATGATTGAAAAAATTATGAATGAATGATTGGAATTGTAAAAACATCTTCTCAAAATTTAAAATCAATAATAAACGCTTTAGATCATTTAAAAATAAAATCAAAGTTAGTTTTTAATTTGAAAGAATTGGAGAACTGTAAAAAAATAATTTTACCAGGTGTTGGTTCTTTTGATCCAGTTGTAAAATCAATGAAGGAAATTGGTTTGTCATCAACTATGATAAAAAAATTTTTTAGAGAGAAGCATGTATTGGGAATATGTATAGGGCTTCAGGTACTTTGTGATAAAAGTGAGGAAGGTAATGAGGAAGGATTTAAATTGATCAAAAGTGAAGTAAAAAATTTAAATAAACTTAATTGCAAAAGTCCCGTTCCTCATGTCGGTTTTAATAATATTGTTTTAAAAAAAAAAGATAAAAATCTTGAAAATATTATGAAAAATAAATTTTATTTCACTCATTCTTATGGAGTAAATTTAGCCAACTTTAACTCAGAGGACTTTAGTAATTTTGGAACTACAAATTATGGTGAAGTTTCATTTATTTCACTAGTTCAATATAATAAATCTATCGCGACACAGTTTCATCCAGAAAAATCAGGTAAAGCTGGACTATCTTTAATTAAATATTTTTATGATAGTTAAAAATTTTATTTTATTTTTATTAATATTCTTTGATAAAATATTTAATCTTCTTAAAATTAAAAAAAATATATATGTAAGAAAAATTTCACTTTTTAAAGGATTATTAATAATTATATTGACTTAATGTCTAGGAATTTTATCAAATATTGCTTTGTATTTTTTCTAAAATTATTTAATTTTTGGTTTTCCTTATTTAGGATTAAAAAAGATTGTATTATTTTTTCATCAAGTAACGATAGCCCGTTCAATGATAATTCAAGATATTTATTTGAAGAATTTTCAAAAAGGAAACTGAAAGTTTTTTGGAAGACAGAGAATAATAAAATTAAAAAATACCTTCAGATTAATAATTTAAACTACATTAGTTTTTCAAATATCTTTAAAATTTCTTATATTGTTTTAAAAACTAAAATAGTTTTTAGCTCTGGTAGTGATTATTTTGATTGTTTTGGTTTTTTAAAAAGTAAAAATATAATTAAAATTCATTTAGGTCATGGAGTTGGAAATAAAGTTGTTATTCAAAAATATATTGGGACTAATAACTATGAAAATTATGATAAATTTGATTATATAAATTTTACTTCAAATTTTACGATTAAAAAAATTGGACTTGAGAATTATAAATTAAATAAAAATAAATTTATTAATTTTGGTTATCCTAGAATAGAAAATTTAACTAAAAATAGTAAAAATCAAGTTCTACCATCTACAATTTTGGGTAATTATGATTATAAAAAAATTATTTTATATACTCCCACATGGAGACCTTATAAATATAATTTTCCATTATTAGGCTTGAAAAATTTTGATTTAAAAAAATTTAATAATTTTTTAAAAAAAAATAATATTATTTTTTTTATTTCTTTTCATCCATTGGGACCTAAAGATATATATAAATTCGAGAATTTAAAACTTAGTAATTTAAAACTAATTAATAAAAAAATGTATCCAACATATGATACGACTTATTTTTTAAAATTCGCAGATATTCTTTTAAACGATTGCTCTACAACTTCCACTGAGTTTTGTGTACTGGGGAAACCACAAATATTTACTTTTCCTGATTACAATAAATATATAAAATATACAACTTTCTTAGAAAATTATAAATCAGATCTACCTGGTAATTTAATCTCAAACTTTGCTGATCTTAAAAAAGAAATAATTAAAAATATTAAAAATAAAAATTTATACAAAAAAAAGTTCCACAAAGAAATTAAAAGAAATTTAAAAAAATATTACGATCATAAATTAGATAAAAAAGTAAATTATAAATTTTATTTTTTTGTTAAAAAACTTTTAAATTAACTTGATTTAAAATTATTAAAATATTAAAAAATTATTAAAATGAAAAAAAAAATTGGATATACAACTGGGATTTTTGATGTATTTCATATTGGACATTTAAATTTAATTAGAAAAGCAAAATTACATTGTGATAAACTTATAGTTGGTGTTTCAACAGCAAAAGTAGTGAAAGAAAAGAAAAAAAATACGATTAATTCATATAAACAAAGAAAAGAAATAATTAATTCATTAATTTACGTTGATAAGACAATTGCTCAAACATCAATAGATAAAATTAAAGAATATAAAAAAATTAAATTTGATATTTTATTTGTAGGTGATGACTGGAAAAATACAACTTCATGGAATAGCTTTGAAAAAGAGCTCAAAAAATATAAAGTAAAAATTAAATATTTTAAATATACGAAACATATTTCTTCATCTAAATTAAGAAAATTTATAAATAATTATTATTTTTAAATTCTTAATTTAATTTGTTTATAAAGTCATAAACTGATCGATAGTTTTTTTTATTACTTTGACAATAAAAGTTAATATATTTCGTAATTTTTTTATTTTTAATAAATCTAAAGTTATCTAAATTTTTAATTAATTTCCTATAATCTTTTACAATTGGACCACAATTTATTTCTTCAATGTCAGTAAGTAAGCTCATATCTTTTGTGTACTCTTCATGATCGGGAAGGAGATGTATTATTTTTCTTTCTAGCAGTAAATAATCTGAAGCAATAGATGAATAATCAGTAATCAATAAATCTATTTCGGGAAGTAAAGAATAAATATCAAATAAACTATTTTTCTTTATCAAATTAATATTTGAATAATTTTTAAATTTTATATTATCATTTAGGTGAGTATTTATTAATAAATAATAATTTTTTGATTTTAAAAAATTATTAAATTTATAAAAAGAAAAACCCTTAAGTTTTTGAATTGGGAGAAATTTTTTGTTTAATCTCCATGTGGGTGCATAAAGAATAAATTTATTATTTACCGGAAAGCCCATTTCATTTAACATATTTTTTGTATAACACCTATCTTGATTTTTTTTCTTATTGTTAAATTGATAACATCTTGGAAAACCAAGAATAACTCTTTTTTTTTTAGGTATTCCAAACTTAGTTCCTAATATTTTTGAAATATTTTTGTTTGTATAATTAATGTAATCCCATTTTGATAATTGAGAGTTATAAAATGTTCCTTGGTCATCTAGTTTTATGATTTTATCACTTTTAATTTTGAATGAAATACCATTAGATCTAGGTCCATACCCGTGTCTTAAATTAATTTTAATACAATTATTTGATAAATAATTATTACTAATTGGAAATTTTTCTCCAGTTCCTACTAAAAAATCTGCTGCAAAATAATATATCAAAGAAAAGAGTTTTTTTTTTTTAATTACATTTAAATTTTGTGAATTTAAATATTCAAATATTTCCTCATTGGTTGTAATCCAAAGTGGATAAAAGTTTTTTAATTTAGATAAGTATAAATAAAAATATTTTGAATTTTCATTAAAAGAATCAAAATTACTTCCTGTAAAAATAATAATTTTTTTTTTAAATTTTTTTATTAAAAAAACTTTAGCAATTAATCTAATTAAACTTTTTAACATTATTTAAATTAACATAATTCATAAATTAATATAGAAACATAAAAAAAATTTTTAATAAAGACTTTAATTTTTAAGAAGTATAGATTTCAGAATAGCTCTATCTACTTTTACAGGATTATTAAGCAATCTTTGATCATTAACATCGTCTAATATTTTATCAATTGAGTTATCAATATTTATGCCAAGTTTTTTAAAATTATTTTCTAAATTTGCTTCCACTAAAATTTTTTCAATAAATGATTTTAAATCATTAATATTTTTAGTCTTAGTTATATCAAAGAGTATTTTATATCTTTCATTTAAATTAAAGTTACAATCAGCTTTTTCTTGATTAAGAAAATTAAAATTAATAAATTTTGGTAAAGTTAAGGAAACTGCATGTCCATGACTTATGTTGTAAAAAGAAGTAAATGGGTAAGAAACAGCGTGCGGAGCTGTAGTCTTTGAAATGCTGATGGCCTTTCCTGCTAAATTTGAAGCATATAACATTGCGCAAGTATTGTCGTGATTAGGTGCGTTTAAGAATTTTAAGTAGTAATTAATAGAAATTTTTAAAGAATTTTTTGCATATTCAACACTTTCTGTATTTGATTTTTTTGACAACAAAGATTCAATGCCTTGTGAAATTGCGTCAAAGCCTGCTGATGATTTTATCTTCTTAGATGCATTTTTAACAAAATCAGGGATTAGAAAAAAATAATTTGGTTTTATTAGTTTGTCCTCAATAGAGTATTTTTTATCATCTACATATATTACTGCATTGGCTGTTACTTCTGCACCTGAGCCGGCGGTTGTTGGAATGGCTAACAATTTTCTAGTATTACTTAATAGCTTATAATTGGATTTAATAATTTCCTCTTTTGGATCTTTGGATATATCTAAAACATTTGCTATCTTTGCATAATCAATCACAGATCCCCCACCTGCAGCAATTATTAAATCTGGTTTAAAAATTTCAATATTTTTAATAATTTGAACTAATTCATGATACTTAGGTATTGGCTCTTTTTTAAAAAAATAAGTTATATTTTTATTAGTAAGATTTGAAAAAAAATGTTTTAAGCCACTTTTTAAAAATGAATTATTTCCTGCTATAATAAATATTTTCTTAAAAACTTTATCAGAAATAAAATGCTCTAGTTCCTGTATTGAAGATGAAGTAATTTCATTATACATTTTTTCAACAAATATTATTTTTAATATATTGTAATCATTATTTTACAAAAAAGTTCTTAATTTTTGACAAATCTTCTGGTCTAGGTAAATTTTTATCAAAAGTTGGATCTATTAAAACCTCTAAAAAAGAGTAACCTTTTTGAGCTAAAAATTTATTTAAAACTTTTGGAATTTCTTTATTATTTTTGATAATAAAATAATTTTTATAGCCAAGACTTTTGCTCAATAATCGAAAATTTATATTTTTAGCTCCTGTAGGTTGGCCTCCAACAGATTCATGAGAATTATTATTTAATAGAATATGCTTTAAATTCACATTATTCTTAAAACCTCCAGTAAATAAAGAACCCAAGTGCATCAAAACTGATCCATCTCCGTCAAGACAAATAATAGAATTTTTAGACTGTAAATTCATGCCAAGAGACACTGATAAAGAATGTCCCATCCCACCTACCATATAAAAATCTTTTCCATTTGATAATTTTTTATTTGATCTAACTTTCATTAAAACTCTTGAGGTGTGACCTGTAGAGGATATTATTTTAGTATTTTTTTTTATTGATTTTAATAATTTTATAATAAATTTTTCTCTATCAACGTTTTCTTTTTTTAAGCTTTTACGTTTTGTTTTAGATTTACTTTCTAGAGTATTATTTTTAATTAAACAAGCAACTATAGAATTATTTTTTTTTGCTTTATAGATAAGTTTATTAAACTTTTTAAGATCTTTTTTTGATTCAAGTATGCAATAATCTATATTTAGTAATTTTAATAATTCTAAAGTAATTTTTCCTTTAATCATGTGTTGTGGTTCATCGGTACTACCTGGAGATCCTCGCCATCCAATAACTAATAACATTGGAATTGAGTAAACTTTTTTGTGTGCAATTGAAATAAGTGGATTTATTGCGTTTCCAAGACCTGAATTTTGCATATAAACACAGGGAATTTTTTTTTTAGCTAAAAAATATCCTATCCCTAATGAAACAGCGCTACCCTCGTTAACTGCTATCTGATGTCTATCGCTTTTATATTTATCTAAAACAATAGAAAATTTTTTCAAAACACTATCTGGGACTCCTGTAAAAAAAGAAATTTTATTTCTTTTCAGTAAAGTCATTAAATCTTCAATTAAAAGCATTGCTATTTTATAAGATTAATTACTTCTTTAACTGTACTAATTTTATTTTCGAGCTCATAAGCTCTTTGACTTGACAAGATTGTTTTGGCGACATTTTCCATCGCTGGATATGAGGCTCTTAGCATTTGATTTGCATATATAACTACTTTAAAACCATTTTTTATTAAGTCTTTTTCATAAGTTTTTGAATAGGTTGAAGGAACTGAAACCAAAGGTTTGAAATTTTTTGATTTTCTGAAAATTTTAGAAAAAGAAAAAATTTCTTTTGGGTTATCTGACTTACTATGGATTAAAATTAAGTCTGCGCCAGCTTTAGAATATGACTCTGCTCTTTTTAAGGCATCTTTAATACCTTTTCCAAGAATAAAACTTTCTATTCTTGCTCCAATTAAAAAATCTTTAGAATGTCTTGCTTTGACTATGCTTTTAATTTTTTGAGAAAAATTTTTGATTGAGTCTTGCTTAGCGCCTGATTGATCAGAAAATAACGAATTTTTCTTTAAACCCACTTTGTCTTCCATCATAATTGCGGAAACACCTAATCTCTCTAAAGTTCTTACTGAAAATGGCAGATGTTCTATTCTTCCACCATTGTCTGCATCAAATATTAAAGGTTTTGTAGTAACATCAAATAGATCTCCAATACTATTAAACCTTGCAGATAGATCTAATGATTGATTATCTGGTTTTCCTTTAACGCTTGAGTCTGTTAAACTTGACGACCACATCCCATGAAACTGTTCAATCTTACCTCTTTTTGTAATTTTCATATTTTCTGCAATTAAACCAGATAGTGGACTATGAGCTTCTAAAATTCTTACAATTTTTTGATTATCAATAAGTCTCCTTAAAATTGAAACCCTCGAATTAGGACTTAAATAATTTATAAGTTTTGACCTTATTTTTGATGATGAAATATTTTTTGAATATGGAACTTCAATTAATTTTCCATTATTCTTTTTTAAGAGCTTGATTACTTTTAATCTCATATTTTTTTGAACACCTTTGGTCCAATCATCTCCATGAACAAGAAAATCTGGTTTAAGTTGATTAATTACTTCTGAGAAATCCCAAGAGTTTTGTTTAACTATACTATGAACATTTTTAATACTTTTAGCTATTTTATATCTTTCCTCATAATTTAAAATTGGTAAATCTTTATATTCAGAGATTGCTTGGTCTGACAAAAGTCCTACTACAACTTTTCCGTACTTTTTTGCTTTAGTAATTATGTTTATATGACCTGAGTGTAATATATCAGCAGCAAGGGATACGTAAGCAATTTTTTCTTTTCTCATTTTAAATTTTTAATCCTCCCATTAATTTTTCTACACATTCATCAAAACTATTTTTTCTGTATTAATGATCATATCTGCGCCTATAGGCACATAAATGATTTTGTTTTTTTTCTTTTTTTTCATCTTATATAAATATCTCCTTTGCGATGTTTTTAAAAATATCTGTATCAGTTGAACCATATTGTTGATAATTTTTAACTATCTTAGGTTCTATATAAGTAATTCCGGCTCCATGCTGGCCTCTGATTTTTGGCCTAAAAACGTCTTTGAAAGACAAAAAAGACTCTTTTGAAGCAAAATAACTTGAGGCAATTAAAGGGAATTTCCAAAAAATTTTTTCAATATCAAAAATTTCTTCTGAAGACAAACTCTCAAAAAATTCTTTATCGTTATTTAAGTATAAATTCAAATTTTTATAAATAATTTTAACTGAATCTTGTATCTTAGCTTCCTCTATTAAATTTAACATTATTTCAGCATTCGGTTTACTGATTGAAAGCCATTTAGTGTCAATTCCGAGCATAAATTCACAAACTTTATGATTTAAAAAAGGAAATCTTGCTTCAATCGGTCCTCTATTCATAAATATAATTGAGGCTCTTTTTAACATATTATTATATATATTGTTTATAAAGGCTTTTCGACTTCTCAATTTAATTTGAGCTTCATGACTTGTCTTTAATTCTTTCCAAGCCGTGTATGCACCGAGCAATTCGTCAACTCCGTGACCTCCTATTGTCACTTTAAAACCATCTTTCTCCATCTCTGGGGCTAAATACCAATAAATTGGCAAGGGGTAAAAACTTAGTGCCTTTAATTGTCTCATTTCAAAAGCTTCTACAATGCTAGGCATATCCTGCACAATTTGATCTTCCGTGGCCTCAATAATTTTTAATTTCAAACCTATTTCTTTAAATCCCTCAGTGGCTACCTGGGCAGTTTTAACATCAATTGAATCAAAGTTTTTTACTCTAAAAACATATGAAGTAGGTTGATAATTTACCTCGCTAAAATTAATATTCTTAAGAACGTAATAAGTCGTTAGTACGCTATCAATCCCTCCCGATAACATTGTGCATATAGGAACATCGCCCATTGTTCTATTTTTTGCAGACTCATCAAGAACTTTGTGCAATTCCTCACCTAATTTAAATATATTTTCTGAATTTTTCGAGAAAAAAGGTTCTAAATTATAGCTTGATACAACATTTAACTCATCTTTGGTTATATCATATTCAATAACTTTTCCAGGTTCTAACTCTATTGGATTTTGTAAACTTAAACCATCTATAACTCTTAATGCTTTTAATTCACTTGAAAATATAAATTTCCCTTTTTCATGATAATAATAAAGCGGTATTCTACCAGGCCAGTCTCTTGCTATAAATATTTTATTTAATTTTTTGTCATGAACTGCAATAGAATATAAAGAATCTATTTTTTTATCTCTTAAAAAATTTATACCTGATTTTTCATATAATTTTAATAGAACTTCTGTATCTCCTTGCGTTTTAAATTCAACATTCTCTTTAATTAGTTGATTTTTATAATCAGCAAAATTATAAAATTCACCATTAAAAATTAAAGCAATATTTTTATCATTAGAGTAATAAGGTTGATCGGAATGGCCTGATAATTTTTCTTCATTACCAGAAAATTTTATTGCATGTCTTCTTGCTGCAAAAAAAACTTTATCATCCAGCTCGGTTATTGTAATTCCATCATTACCTCTTTTAATTAAGTTTATTCCTTCTTCAGCCTCCTCTAATCTAATGTTATAACCTCCAAAGATTCCACACATCTTATTTGATACTTTCTATAATTTTTTTTGTTGATTTCTCAATGTCATACTTATCTGTCTCAACAATTAAATCATTTATATTTGATTGATCAAATGGAATATCAACATCTATCACATCTTTTTTTAAACCCTCTAAAGCGGGCTTATATAAATTTTTTTTATCTCTTGATACTCTTTTTTCCATTGAACATTTTAAGTAAACTCGTCTGTAGCCAATCAAACTTTCTTTACATTCAAGTCTATCTTTTTCAAATGGACTGATAACTGATACTATTGAACAAATTTCGAAATTTTGTAACCACTTTACAAGTTTTATATATCTTTTTGTGACCTTGCTTCTAGATATTGCATCGTAACCATACTTATTATCAAAAAAATCTCGGATATGATCCCCATCTATTATAATAAGTTTTGAAACTTGATTTTGAATTTTTTTGTACAATTCCTTAGCAATTGTAGATTTTCCAGAAGCAGATGGACCGATAAGCCAAATTGTAAAGGGTTTGGATATTTTAATTGTCATATCCCCAATTTACTTTGTCTTTCCG
>MDSW01201606.1_pt1 | contig 24820 bp, 16 predicted proteins | sample 811171 | NCBI WGS metagenome assembly MDSW01 (sample SAMN05326641, study PRJNA326480) | marine metagenome | isolation source: seawater | place: Atlantic Ocean: North West | collected 2012 | reverse complement strand
GCGTCGGCTCCCCGTTTCGCGTCGGCGTCGGCGTCGGCTTCGCCCGCCGCGATCGCTCCGCCTCCGCCAGCTTCCTCGCCGCCTTACCCTTGTGCGCCGCCTGGATGCGAATCGCCGCCGCCTCCTGTTCGCGGCGCTCCTTCCGCGAGGCGTTGCCCCTGTGCACCGCCTGGATCTTCGTCGCCGCTCGATCCAGCTCGCCGTCCGAGCCGTCTCGCGGGACGTCCACGCCCGCGCCCCGCGTTCGCGACCACTCCCGCGCCGCGTCCCTCGAGCCGAACGCGCGCTCGGTCGCCTCCACCGCGTCGGACCCGCCCTCCCTGCCGAGCTCGTACGGCGGCGCCACCTCCACCTCCGCCATCTCCGAAAAGCGCGCCGCCGCGTCGTCGGCGAGATCGAGGAGACGCGGCCCGATGCCTTCGCCCCCCGAACTCACGATCGCGATCGCCGCCGTTCCCCAAGGCGCGCAGAGCGCGCCGACCGCCGACCAGAACGCCTCGACGCTCGCCGTTTCCGCGTCGTCTTCGGCGCCGTCCGGTACCCCGAGCGTCCAGGGATCCGCGGTCTCAGTCACGAACGTGATGGAGGCCGCGAGGCAGACGCCGTCGAGCCTTCGAGGATGGAGACCGGCGCCCGATTTCGCGGCGACGAGCATCTCGGACGCGGCGTTTGCGGCGGCGGCGAGGTCGCCGGCGAAGTCGACCGTCGCCGCGGCGGCGCCGTTCCTTTCCGCGAGGGTCGCGAGGGCGTCGCCGCCCCGCACGCCGGCGTCGACGATGACGATCGCGGGACCCGCGTCGAAGGCGTCGGATGGAAGGGCGCGAACCTCCGCCCTCGCCGCCGCTCGAAGGGCGAGGCGGATGACGCGCGACGCGTCGCCGAGCCCGGAGGCGTACTCGGTCACCTTCTCGCGATCGAGGCATCGCAGGGACGCGCCGTCGGGCCCGGCGGTGACGTCCGCGGCGTTCCCCGCGTCGAATATCGCGCAGCCGCTTCGCGCGTCCTCGCCCGAGCGGCCGACGGTCGCGGAGGAGATCGCGCCGACGAGCTCGCCGGGACGAAGCGCCGCGCGCCCGGAGGCGCCCTCGACGAACGCCGACCCGGCGGCGAGGACGAGCAAGCCCCCGACGGGGAGGCGCCCCGCGTGCCCCGGCCCGTCCCCCCGAGGGTGAGCACCGCGCGCGACGATCGCCTCCCCGGGGTCGAACGTCACGAGCCTCCACGCGCCGTCGCTCGCGAAGTCCCGGATCGTGGCCACCTCGCCGAGGCCGTCCAACAGCGCGGGACGCGCCTCGCGAGCGGCGATCTTCTTCCCCGGGTCCGCCGCGCACGCCCTGACGGCTCGCGTCAGGAGGTCGAAGGACGAGGGCGCGGCGACGTCCGAGGCCGCGGCCGCGGCGCTCGCCTCGTCGGCGCTCATCGCGACAGACGCGAGGCCGGCCGGGCGCGACGCGCGGTGTGACCGCCGAGGGGACGGGCGCGGGACCGTGGTCGATCGCGCCTTTCGAAGCCAACGGTTTTCTCGGACGAAACGGTCGGCGCGTCATCGGTCCGGACGATCGAATCGCGCGCTTGAACCGCCACGTTGTCCGCGCTGAAACGACCGTGCCCCGCGCGGTTCGCGTTCGCGCATACGCTCGCCTCGCGCGACGCGTCGCCGCGCCCTCCTCGCGCCGCGCTCACGTCACGCTTGAGATGGCGCACGCCACGGACGATGCCGGCCTGACGGAGTACGAGCGCCAGCGCTTGGCGCACGTCGCGCGGAATCGCGAGTACATGGCGCGCCTCGGCGTGCTCACCCTCGCGGGAGCGATCGGGGACGCGAACGCCGCGCCCGCCGAGCCGAAGAGGCGCGCCCCGCGCGTGAAGCGCGAACCCGCGGTCGGCGAGCGCCGCAGCGCGCGCGTGCGCAACGCCGCTCCCGAGTTCGACGGCTCCGCGGTGGACGCCCTCGCGGACGACGAGGATCTCGGCGGCGCCGCGAAGCGACGGAAGGCATCCTCCGGCGATCGCGTCGCCGCCGGCCCCGCGGGCGCGGGCGTGTGGGCGTCCGAGGACGCCGCCCTCGAGGCGTCGCGCGCGTGGCTCGAGGACGCGCGCGCGCTCATGCTCGCTCGCGGCGCCTCCGTCGCGAGCGTCGCCTCCTCCTCCTCCGAAGCCGCGTCGCGGCTTTCGTGGAGACGAGAGGCGGTGTCGCGGTGGGGCCGCGGCGTCCCCGCCGCGGACGACGTTGCGGACTGGGAGGCCTGGGTTCGCTCTCGGATAGGCACACCGCCGCCGCCCAGCGATCTCCAGCTTCTGCAGGAGTACTACGCGCACGACGCCTGGCAGCTCCTCGTGGCGTGCGTCCTGATGTCGCGCGTCTCGTCGTGGGCGACGAAGCACGACTGCATCTCGAGATTTTTCGAGCGGTTTCCCACCCCCACGGACGCGTTAGCGGCGAAACCGGACGAGGTCTTGGAGATCATCCGCCCCTTAGGTCTGTTCCCGAACCGGTACCGGAGCGTCGTCGAGGTGTCCGCGCGCGTTCTGGACGTCGAGCCGCTCGACGTCGGCGCGGAGGTCGGGGTGAATAAGATTTACGGCGTCGGCGAGTTCGGGATCGACTCGTTCGAGGTGTTCGCGCGGGGGAATGTAGGCGTCAACCCGGGAGACAAGACCCTCCAGTCGTTCGTCTCGTGGCAGAAGAGGAATCGCAAAGCCGTCGAGAGCGAGGACTGATCACGTCGATGCCTCGCGCGACGAGGAGCGGGAGAAGGAAGCGTCGGTCGTCGTTCGCGCGCGACCGTCATATTTATAAGTCATCGTCCTCCTCCTCCGCTTCGAGCGCGGCGGCGTCCAGAAACGGACGCCTGAGAAACTTCTCGTTCGCCTCGTTCGCGATCGCGCGCATCTCCCCCACCGTCTGCATGCGCGGGAACGCGCTTCTCACGTCCCCGAGGGCGAACCCTTCCGCCTTTTCCTCGCCGCCCCCGCGGTTCGGATCCGTCGCGAAAAAGACACCCGGATCGGCGCGCGCGAGGACTTCCTTCGTCACGAACACGCGACACCCGAAACTCTCGTACCTCCGCGCGAGCGCCAAGCACGTCCACGCCTCCCTCGCGCCGCCGATGACGTCGTGCGCGGCCTGTTCGAAGTCCTTCCCCGCGAGAAGGGTCGCCGCCCACCGGAACGGACCGGCGCCGTCGTTGGCGGGATCGTCGGCGAACGCGAAGTCGAACTCGGCTCGGCCGACGAGGACCGCGCCGAGAACCGCGCCGCTCGGCCCGCCCGTGACGCGGTCGAGGGCGTCGTACGGGAGCTGGATGCCCATGTCGCACGGCGGGTCCTGGAGATACTGCATCATCGCCTGCGCGTATTCGCTCGTCGCCGCGTCGGCGTCGGCGTCCGTGTCGGTGACGAGCACCGCGAGCGCGGGCGCGGATGCGAACTCGCGCGGGACGACGTCCACCTCGGCGCCGCGAAGGGTCTCCACCGCGTTGGACGCGCGCGGGAGGGCGTCCTTCGCGCCGCCCGCGGGGACGAGGATCGCGGCGAGGCCGCGCGGCGTCACGCTGACGCCGCCGATCTCCATCTCCACGAGGTCGCTCAGCGACACGCCCTCGTCCGAGGGATCCGAGGAGGACGCGCGGAGACCGGAGGACGAACGCGCGCGGCGGCGAGAGGGACGCGCGCGAACGCGAGCGCGCGCGCGCGAGCGCGCGGATCCCGCGGCGAGAGGCGAGACGCGCGGAACGACCGCCGACGACATGGGCGCGACGCGCGGAGGGTGTGGGGGCGCGAACAGCGCGATCGGCGAGACGCGCAGCCATCATCGTGTTTCTATACCTCGTCCGGACGCGAGAGTCAAAATACGTTCAGGAGACCGCCATGTTCCTGTGCCCGCCCCCCTCGAAGACGAGCGGAAGGGAGATGCGCACACCATTCGTTCGCTCGAGCGCGTCAAACAACCTCCTACGATCGGTCGAACACGAACCCGACCGCCTCGAACGCGGCCCTGCTCGCCTCCCCCCGCGCGTGCACGAACGCGAACCCGTTGTCGTACGTCGGCGTCGCGACGCCGCCCCTCCCCCCCGCGCTCATCGGCTGTCGAAACGGATTCGAGCGCACCCGCGACAGCGCCGCGGCGCCGTCCCCGCCGCCGCCGACCGTCGGCTCACTCTCCCCGCCGCCCCCTCGATCGCGTCCCCGCGCGGCCCACGCCGCCCACGCCTCGCGCGCCGCCAGCGCCGCCTCCTCGTTGTAATCCGTCACGAGCGTCGGCGCGTCGGCTCGGGAGAGCAGCCGAACCGTCGGCGCCCATCGAGACGCGGCGTACGCGGCGAAACCGGCGTTAGGGGCGACAACCACCGACGCCGGTGCGATCGGCCGACGCGAACGTCTCGGAACGTCTCCGCCTTCGTCGCTCGCCGCCGCCGCCGCTTCGAGGGCGTCGTGGTACAGCCCCGCGCCGCCGGTTCGAACGCGCACGATCGGCGGCGTCGCGTCGTCGCCGGCGGCGGCCTCCGCGGTCGGATCCGAGATCGTCGGCCCGAACGCGTAAATCTCGACCGGTCGCGCGCGCCGTCGTCGGTCACCGCGCTCGGTCGATAGACGCGGACGCCGCGCGCGATGGAACATCTCCGCGAACGCGTCGAGCTGGTCGAGTTCCTTCTCCGCGCCGAGGACGTGGACGACCAGAGGGTCGGTCGCGGCGGCGCGAGGAGACGCGGGCGAAGGCGGATTATTTGGTTCCTCCGACGGTTCCTCCGACGGCTCCTCCTCCGCCGCCTCGACGATCTCCGCGGCGAACAACGCCGTCGCCGCGGCGGAGAGCGCGAGCGCGGCGCGCGACTCGAGCGGGAGGCCGAGCCGCGCGTACAGCTCGGGCCAGGTTCTGGAGGGCGGGGCCCTCGTGGTGGTCGTTGGCGTCGACGCGTCCTCGTCGACGTCGCGATACGCGTCGCCGCGCGCGTCGCGATCGTCGGGCAGAGCGCCGAACGGCACCCGGGCGTCGCATCCGCACTCGCGCCGGAACGCGCCTCGGCCGTGCGCGTCGCCGAGGGCGGTGCACCTCGATTCGCGCCCCTCGTCCACGTCCAGCGTGGTCGTCGCGAGCCAGGGAAACGCGCCGACGTCGTCGCGGACGCGGAGCGCGTCCGCGTCGCGCACCTGCGCGGCGACCGCCGCGCACCGCGCGGCGTGCCCGCCCGACGCCCAGTGCGCGAGCCGGTGCGCGTCGCCGCAGTAGAAAAAACCCGAGCACCCGCCGCAGCTCATCGCCGCGACAGAGCCGCACATCGAACACTCCCAACGCGGGACGGGCGGAGGCGTCATCGCCGACGCGAGTGCCTAGCCCAAGCGCATGACGCCGCGGCGAGACGCGCGCCGGCGGTGAGACGCGCGCCGGCGGTGTGAGTCAGACGAGGCGCGGCGCCGACCGCGAGTGTGGGTTGACACGTTCGTCGTAGTTCAGCGACGACGGCTGGTTATTGACGACGAGAAGACGAGTGACGACCGAGGAAACCACGTACCGGGTCTTCAATAACGAGCCCCTCCCTCCCTAGACGATCCTCTCGAGCTCTTTCGCGTACATCATCGTCTGCTCGATGAGCTGCATCGCGGGGATGTCCTTCGCGCTCGGCGGTTTCTCCTCCTCCCTGAACACGAACGCCTTCCCGGCGGCGTCCATCCGCCACCCCCGCGCGTCGGCGACGGCGCGCACCTCCGCGTCGCCCGACGCCATCAGAAGCGCCCGCGCCGCCTTCGCGTCCAGCGTCGCGTACGCCTTCTCCGCGCACGCCGCGATCTCGTCCCGCACGGTCTCCGCGAGCGCGTCCATGAACGGCGCGTAATCCGGCGCGGGCGCGGTGTCCTTCGCGCCGAGGACGCTCCCATACGCGCCCTCCATGAGTCGCGCCTCCAGCGCCACGGCAAAGTCCACGTGCGGCGAGTGAAAGATCGCGTCGTCGCGGGAGACGAGCTCGAGCTCGACGTGGAACTCCGCGATGCGGTTCTGCACGAGCAAGCGCAGGAGGTTCAGGCCGGCGACGAGCGGCTCGCGGTCGGACTTGGGGAGCATCGCGGCGCAGTCGGCGTAGTACGCGCGGAGCTGCGCGTGCGCGCGCTCGGCGGCGGCGTCGTCGCGGCGGCGGACGGCGTGAAGGAACGCGTGCTCGAGGACGTCGCGCGCCAGGGCGAGCTCCTTCTTCGCCGTGGACGTCTGCTCGAAGACCGGCGGGAGCGCGGGGAACGCCGTGATCGCGATCTGAGTCGAGGAGGTGGTGGGGTTTTTGGTTGGGAAGAAGGAGGGGGAGGGCGCGTGAGATCGGTGCGCGTGAGGCGGGGGAGGGCGGCGGGGGAGAAGAAGATCTGGGGCGCTCGGATCTGGGCACCGCTTCGTCGCGATCTTGGGCCTCGTTAGGGATGAGGCGACGGCCGACGGAGGCGATCTGCGAGACCCCGGGAGGCGACGTCGCGCGATACGAACCGCGCGTCGCGAGTCGTACCTTCAGCGTGCCCACCAGGGAGGCCGTCTTCGCGTCGTCTCCGGACGCGTACGCCTTCTTCAGCGCGTCAAGCGTCTTCTGCGCGGTCGCGAGATCCGCCATCGCGACGTGCCCCTTTTCAAACGTTCCTCTTCGACGACAACCCGCGAGACGACGGCGCGAAGGACCGGTCCTGACGACGCGACGAGGCGGACGCGGGTGGTGGATCGACGCGAGGTGAGCGCGGAGCTCGAGAGCGCGCGAACGAGGCCGGGGGCGCGCCGCGCCGCTCGGTGTCGGGTGGCGCGAGACGCGAAGTACGGCGACGATGGCGTCCGGGAGGGACGAGAAGCGCGATCGTCGCTACTCGGGGGCGTATAAATCTCGCCGCCTGGCGATTTTCGAGAGCTTAAACTGTACGAGCAAACAGTCACGATAAAATGATGCACGGTCGATTCCGAGCCTCGGATGACACCCCCAACCAGCTTTGTCTTCATCACACGTCTCCCGCGCGGCGCGCTCTGCCGACCCGCGCTCGCGACGATGACGCGGCGCGCGCTTTTCTTCGCGCTCTTCGTCCTGTCGACGCTCGTCGGCGGTGCGGTGGCGAGGATTCAGGACGAGCCCGTCGAGAAAGATGGCCGCGAGCTCATCCCCATCGCCATGGACTTCGGGTTCGAGGAGGAGGGTGCGTTCGCGGCCGCGGCCCCACGGCTCGCGGATTCCCCCGCGAGGCGTCCCCCCCCGAGCGCGCGCGAGCGCCCTCCGCGCGGACCGCTCCTCGATCGCATCGCGCGCGCGACGAAAACGTCGATCCCCGCGCCTCCCGCTCCGTCGCCCCGTCGCGCCCGCGAGAGCGCCCCTCCTTCCCGCCTCCTCTGACGACAATTCCGCGCCCGCCTCCTCAGGAAGCATCGAGATCTCGATCAAACACCCCGTGCACTTGTTCACGACGGAGAACGCGCCCCCCGTGGATAAGACCAAGCTCGGGTTCTTCATCACCGCCTCCAAGGCGGACACCGCCCTCGAGGCGGACATCACCAAGGGCGGGTGCTTGTTGGACGACCTCGACCACACCCTCGTGCTGTTCACGTTCGCGGACATGGCGGAGCACCTCAACGCGGAGGGCGACGAGTACAAGTTCTCGTACACCATCGCGGACGGGAAGCAGGGCGAGTACTCGCTGTACTACACCAACTGCGTCCCGAACACCGCGGTGTCGTTCGAGGTGATCGTCGAGCTCTTCAACCCGATGGCGGGCGGCGGGAAGGATTACCTCAGCGCCGGCGAGAAGCCGCTGCCGACGATGTTCGTGCTCTTCTTCTTCGTGTACTGCGGCGTCGGCGCCACGTGGGCGTACACCCTCTGGTCCGCGAAGAACTCGCAGGAGGGGAGCGTGCAGAAGATCCACCTGCTCATGGGCGTCCTGGTCATCTTCAAGGCCCTCACGGTGCTGAGCCAGAGCGGGATGTACCATCTGATTCGCATGCACGGCGACCCCGAGGGGTGGAACGTGGCGTACTACTTCTTCACCGCCGTCCGCGGCTTGCTGCTCTTCACCGTCGTCGTCCTCATCGGCACCGGGTGGAGCTTCCTGAAACCGTTCCTGAACGAGCGCGAGAAGCAGGTGCTGATGATCGTCATCCCGCTGCAGGTGTTCGCGAACGTCGCGACGATCGTGCTGGACGAGAACGGGCCCGCGCTCAACGGATGGCTGGAGTGGCGCGACCTGTTCCACCTCCTCGACATCGTCTGCTGCTGCGCCATCCTCTTCCCGATCGTGTGGAGCATCAAGCACCTGCGCGAGGCGGCGATGACGGACGGGAAGAAGGTGCGGAACATGAACAAGCTCATCCTGTTCCGGCAGTTCTACGTCATGGTCGTCGCGTACATCTACTTCACCCGCATCATCGTCTTCCTCCTCAAGTCCACCGCCGCGTACAACCTCACGTGGCTCGCCGACCTCGCGGGAGAGCTCGCGACGCTCACCTTCTACTGCGTCACGGGGTGGATGTTCAGGCCCATCGTCGACAACCCGTACCTGCACCTGAACGAGGACGAGCTGGAGCTGGAGGATATCGAGGCGATCGTCGAGGAGGGGAGGTCCAAGTAGAGAGAAAGACGGAGGGAGGAGAAGACGAAAGGAGGGGAGAGACGCTTTCGCGGCGCGCGTTTACGCGGCGAACGAGGCAACGACCGACCGTCCGCCCGTCGGGAGAGGAGACCGTAGGACGCGCGCGCGCGCCGAGGCGCTCGGAGCGGGTCTCGCGAACCCGCGACGGTTGTGACGCGATCGTCGTTTCACGTTCGGATCTAAGAGACGGCGACGCTAAAGAGGCGGGCGAACCGCGAGAGCGCTCTTCTTCTACTAAATGTGACGATTTGCTACGACGGCGATCGATCGCGGACCCCGGCCGATCGATCTGATCTACTCGAACGCGCGGACGTTGTTGAGGTCCTCCAGCAGCGCCTCGATCTGCTCCTTCGTGAACCTGGGGTGTCCGTCCGGCCCCTTCGCGAGCAGCGACGGCACGAGCGTCGTCGCCTCGTCGTAGTTCTGCGGCATGGTGTTGATCACCGTCGCCGTCTCGAACGCGTGCAAGTTCGCGTTCGTGCACAGATCGCGGTACACCGTGGCCTGCTGCGAGCTCGTCGCGCCGCCGAACCGCTTGGTGTACGCCAGCGTCTTCTCGAACACGCGCGTCTGCGTCGTGATCGTCTCCACCCCGAACTGCTCCTGGTCGTCGTCCTTCTTCGACTCGGAGATGAGCATCACCTCGTTCATCGTGAGCGCCTGCGCGCCCTGGAAATCCGTGCCCAGCCGGAGCTCCGTCGCGTCCTCATCCTCGGTCGTCTTGTTCGTGCACTCCAGGCCCGACATCGCGGCGCGCGACGCGTCGCGGCGGGCGGGCGGGAACGAGGACGCGCGTCGCGAACCCGGCGCGCGGACGATGTGCGCGCGGACGCAAAGAGGCGCGGAATAAACCCTCGTGGATCGCGCTTCTCTCGTTTTGCCCGCCCGCACACCCGGGGGCGGAATCGATCGATCGGTCCGGGAGTGGCCCGCCGAGAAAAAACGCCTCGGACGTTTCGACGGACGACAACGAGGGTCGTGTATCGGGACTCCGCGTGACGTCGCTCTCGCCGCTCTCCTCGTCGCCACTCTGGACGCGCCGTTCCCCCCCCCCTCTCCCGCCCGACTCGATGGCGGCGTCCGCGCTCGAGAGCCTCGAGCTGTACAAGGGCAGCGCCGGCGTCAGCGGCGCCGCCCCGGTCGAGAAGCTCGACGTCGCGGAGGTGCTCCGGAAGACCGCGACGCCCTTCTTCGAGAGCCTGCGCGCGTACCGCGCGAAGCGCGTCTCCGCGCTGGACCACGACGTCCTCGCGGTGGACGGCACGGTCTCGCCCGAGGTCGCGTTCAGCATGCGCGGACGCACGGTCGTCGTCACCGGCGCGTCGCGCGGGATCGGCGAGGCCATCGCGGTGCGCTGCGCCGGCCGAGGCGCGAACGTGGTCATCCTCGCGCAGACGACGACCAACAACCCGGCGCTCCCGGGCACGATCCAAGACGCGGAGGCGGCGTGCGTCGCCGCCGGCGGCGCCGCGCTCGCGATCAAGACCGACATCGCTGACGAGCAGCAGGTCCAGAACGCGATCGCGAGCGCGGTCGCGCGCTTCGGCGGCATCGACGTCCTCGTCAACAACGCCTCCACGCACTGGCCCGTCACCGTCGCCGAGACGGACGTCAGGCGATACGACGTCATGATGCGCGTCAACCTCAAGGGCGCGTTCATCGTCTCGCGAGCGTGCGCGCCCCACCTCGCGAGGTCCCCGAACCCGCACATCCTCACCGTCGCCCCGGCGCCCGTCGCAGACGCCACCTGGCTCAAGCCCCACGTCGCGTACTCCGCGTCGAAAATCGCAATGGGGTTCCTCTCCCTCGCGCTCGACGCCGAGTTCGGGCCGTTCGTCATGGACCAGAACCTCCCGGTGGTCGTGGACGGAAGCACGCCGGTGGACGCGAGCTCGTTCGACGGCGACGTCTTATCCTCGCCCGCGATCGCGTGTAACACGCTCTGGCCTCGGTACGCCGTGGCGACGGCGGCGATTCAGTTCATCGGCGGCGAGCGTTTGGCGGCGCTCTCGAGGACGCCCGCGTGCGTCGCCGACGCGGCGTTTCGCGTCGTCCACGCGCCCGCGCTGAAGGTGCACGGGAACTGCTTCATCGACGAAAGGGTGCTCCGCGGCGCCGGCGTCAGCGAGTTCAAGCCGTACAACGTCACGCCGGATATCGACGAGCCCGTCAGTGATTTCTTCGTCGAAGTCGAGAAGCGCTCGCCCGCGTTTCCCGAAAAAGCGGGAAACAAATCGATCCTTGACGAGTGGAAGCGGCACCGCCCGGCGGCGATGCAATGGATCAACTCGATCAACATCCTCTTCGTCGTCAATGACATGTGGGGAGCGATCGTCGTGCGATCTTTCTTCGAAGCCAACGATGTCGACGTTTCGAAAGGAGAGACGGGAAAACGAGTCGTGATCTGCGCTCCTCACTTGGAATCGTGGTGGCGGAACACTGTCCGAATATATTTGTCACGCAACAAATGCATATCGGCGGACCTCCGCGACCCGAACAACTTAACCGCTGCGATGGAAGAGGCTGCGCGGTTCATGTACGGCATCGACGCCGTCGTCGACCTCATCGAACCACCTTCGTTTGAGGCGAGTGCCTCGATCGAGCGGACATCCGCGAAGGTATTCGACGATCTCTTCGACGTTCCCGTGCGCGCGTCGTTCTTCCTGGCGCAGCACGCGATGCGCGCGCTCGTCAAGTCAACCGACGGCCCCCGCCGCATCGTATCGCTCTGTCAGCCTCCGCTCGCGTCTCGAACGCGATTTCGCAAAAACGGCGCCGCGGCTGAGCTCGCTCGCACGTGCCGTGCCTTACACCTGGTCGGATGCGCGGCCGAGTTCGCGGACCTCGAGCCGGCGGTTTCGATGGTCGGCCTTTGGACTGATGATCGAACCGTGAAATCGGGGTGCACGTATTCCGACTGTGCGAAGGCGATTCGCGCCGCGCTCAACGCGAGCGACAGAGACCTCGAGTCAGGCACGTTCTGGCGCATCGAGGACGTCTTGGGGCTCGACAATGACACCCACGCCTCCGACGAGTTTTGTCTCGTCGACTACGCGCCGACGGACGAGCCTTTCCCCGACGTCGCCGAGGAGATCGCCGAGTGGGAAATGCTGGACGACTTTGAGAATTTGTCTTTTGACGCGCCGGGCGACGACGGCGGCGAGAGCCCCCCCGCGACCTAGTTCTACGAACGTTTCTTTGTTTTTCATCACCCCTTGATCTGTTCCTCTAGCGCCGCGATCTTGAGCAGGAGTTGCTCCTCCCTCGCCGCGTACTCCGCCTCGAGCGCCTCCTTCTCCTGCCTGAGTTTTTCCCTCACGGCGTGCTCCACCGCCTCGTCGAGATTTTTCGGCCTCCGCTTCGCGAGTTCCTCCTCCGCCCTGATTCTCTCCGCCTCCTCCTCCTCCCGCCTCACCCTCTCCGCCTCCGCCGCCGCCGCCTCTTCCTCCTCCTTCCGCACCCGCTCCGCCTCCGCCGCCGCCTCCGCGTCGCGCACGAGCTTCGCCTCCCACGAGTCCTTCGCGTACGCGTCGACGAGTTTCGGGAACGGCAGCGGGGTCTCCACGCGAAGCACCGTCTCGTGCTGGTCCACGTCCTGGAGGTTTCGGTACATCCACGCGTAGAGTTTGAAGTGCGAGAAGAACCCCGCGGTGAAGTGCGCGGAGACGACGCGGACGTCGTCGATCGTGAAGCACCCCTCCGTCGGCGTCGCGGTGACGCGTTGGATCAGCGCGCGCTGGAAGTACCCCTCCGCCGTCTGAAAGTCCGCCTTGGGGTCCGCGCACATGGCGACGAGCCTGAGCGCGAGCTCGTGCAGGAACGTCATCTGCGAGGGCGAGAACCCCGCGTCGCGGGAGAAGAGGGCGGTGTTGACCAGGAAGTCGAGCTTCGCGCCGTTGCGGAGGTCCGTCGTCGGGGCCTCGATCTCGAGCTCCGCCGCGAGCGCGGCCGACGCGGCGTCGGGATCGTCCGCCTGCGCGGCGAGGAAATCGCTCAGGATGTCCGCCACCGCGCGAGGCTCGGGCTCGGGCTCGGGCTCGGGCGCCTCCTCCGCCTCGGGCTCGGGCTCGGGCTCCTTCTTCTTGGGCGGCATCGCGCGCGCCGACCGCCGCGAGCGGGTGACCCGAGCGGACGCGCGCGGAGGGAGTGAAGCCGACGCGGGGGGGGGGGAGCGCGTGCCCCCAAAACGGGAGATTTGCCGTTGGTCAAGCCAGGACCCACCGAGCGAGCAGCAGCCCGATCGACGAGTTTTGACCCGTCGGAGTGTCTCGTCGGCCGGTCGCGACGGCGTCGTCCGCTGTCGTCGCGTCAAGCGCTGTGACTCGCCCGGCGGTGGAGTCGTTCACACCACGACGCGCTCGTCGCGGGGGCGGCGGCGGCGTCGTCCGTCGGTTCGCGTCGCGACTCCGCGGTCGCGATGTCGCTCCGCGAGATCAAGAACGAGAGCAAGGTGCGCGCCGCGGTCGCCGCGCATCCCCGGGTCTCCCGTCTCCGCGCGTCGCGCATCCTCCCTCGGCAGTGCCGACCGTCGTCGCCGTAACGGCGCTTTCGCCCCGGTAGTAGTGGAAACATCGAAGCACCCATCGTCCCCCCACCCGCCCACATCCTCCTCACCGCCCCTCCCCCCCTCCACCCTCCCCCTTCCCAGGCCCGCGGCGAGCGCGCCCGTCGCGCCGAGGACCGCACGCGCGCCATCCTTGTCCTCGCGCAGCGCTTCATGCTCGACGAGAACCTCCTCGCCTCCGCGCGCGTCCTCGAGCGCGAGAGCGGCGTCTCCCTCGACGCCGTCGACGCCGCCGACAACGTCGACCTTCGCGGCGTCCTGCGCGAGTGGGAGCTCGCGCACGAGGCCAAGCACGGCCGCCGCCCGACGCTCGCGCGCGAGGTGGAGCGCGGGAGGAAACCCACCGGCCCGGGCGAAGGCATCTCCGCCGCGCGCGTCGCCGCCGCGCCGGGGCGAGCGGGCGCCACCGCCGGAGCCGAGCGCCGCCGAGCCCGCGTCGAGCGCGAGCGCGCCGAAGCCAGGGACACCGAGATGGCGCGCAGAGCCGCGGAGCAGGGCGTCAACGTCCCGAACGAAGCTGATGTATACGCGGGGCAATCCCTCGCGCCCGCGCAGTTCGATCTCACGCCGGGCCACCCGCTTCTGCGCCGGTACGCCGAGGACGGTCCGATCGAGGCGCCCGAGGGGGGCACGGCGCTGAGTAACGCGCTCGCCGCGGCGGCGACGAGGCGCGAGGGGAAGGACCCTTCGCGCGTTCGAGTCGACGCGGACGCCGGCGACGGCGTCCCCGAATCCTTTTCCTCCTCCGAAGAGGAGGACGGCGCGCTTCCTCGGCGCGTGCTCCGCCCCCCGCCTTCGTTCGGCGGCGACGCGGAGCTCCGCGCGTTGTCTCGCGTGATCACGCGCGACATCTTCACGCGCGACCCCGGGGTACGGTTCTCGGACGTCGCTGGTTTGGACGTCGCGAAGCGGCTCCTTCGGGAGGCGGTGGTGATGCCCGTGCGGTACCCTCAGTTCTTCACGGGGCTCCTCGCGCCCTGGCGCGGGGTGTTGCTGTACGGCCCGCCGGGCACGGGGAAGACGATGCTCGCCAAGGCGGTGGCGACGGAGTGCGGGACGACGTTTTTCAACATCTCCGCCTCCTCTGTCGTCTCGAAATGGCGCGGCGACAGCGAGAAGCTCGTGCGCGTGTTGTTCGAGCTCGCGAGGCACCACGCCCCGAGCACGGTGTTCCTCGACGAGATCGACGCCGTGATGTCCGCGCGCGACGGGGAAGGCGGGGAAGGCGGCGGCGGCGGCGGAGGCGACCACGAGGCGAGCCGACGGATGAAGACGGAGCTCCTGATCCAACTCGACGGGCTCAATTCGGCCGCGGGCGCGACGCAGCGTCATCCCCGCGCCGAATCCGAATCGCAATCGGGAGCCGAAGCCGAATCCGCCGGCTCGCTCGTGTTCCTCCTCGCGGCGACGAACCTTCCGTGGTCGCTCGACCCGGCGCTGCTGAGGAGGCTGGAGAAGCGCGTCATGGTCCCGCTCCCGTCGGAGGAGGCGCGCGAGAAGATGATCGCGGGGATGCTGGCGCGTCGCGCGATTTCGAACTCCGTCGATTTCGCCGAGCTCGCGAGAAGGACGGAGGGGTTCTCGGGCTCGGACGTCGCCACTCTGTGCAAAGAGATGGCCATGCGGCCGCTTCGGAGGCTCATGGAGCGGCTGGACGAGCGGGGGTTCGAGGGGGAGGGTGCGGCGGGAGGAGAAGAAGGCGGTGAGGGGGATGGGGATAAGGGGACGCGGTTGGCGGGAGGGGACGACGGGTTGGCGCTCGGGGAGATCTCGGGGGAGGACGCCGAGGGCGCGCTCGCCGCGACCAAGCCGTCGTTCACCCAGGCGCACGCGCGGCGGTACGTGGCGTGGACGGAATCCTTCGGCGTCGCCGCGGGGGGGTGATGAGGCGGATAAGGTCGCGAGACTCGTGCGAACGCGCGTCGATGTGAACGGTCGTCGATCAATACAGCGTCTTGCCCTCCTCCCTGATGCCTCGCCTGGCGGTGTTTTTCTTGAGCTTGTTCGCCTTGCGGTCGGCGAAGGCGATGCCCTTGGCGACCGCCTTCTTCTTGCGCTTGGTGATCCCGCGAAGCACCGTGGCGGTCTTGCGCTTCGCGCGCACGCCGCCCGCGGTGAGCGCGCCCCCGGCGCTCGGCGCCTTCTTCCCCCCGACCCCGCCGCCCGCCGCCGCCGCCGCCGACCCGAGCGCGGCGCCGTCTTTCCCGTCCTCGGTCATGGCGCTCGCGATCTGGTCGCCGTACGCCCACCCGCCCCCGCCGTCGCCCGCGTCCGTCGCCACCGCCATCGCGGCGTCCACGCCGTTCTTCTTGAACGCCTTGCGGTCGGAACGTTTGCCCATCTCTCCCGCGCGGAGCGCGGCCGCGAGAAGGGCGAGGCCCGAGCGCGGAAAATTGTGAAGAGGAGCGCGACGAGACGAAATAACTTCCGCGTCCGGCGGTCGTCGTCGACGTCGTTCATCGTCGTCGCGCGCGCGACTTTTTGACGAACGAAGTTGCCGTTGCGCCCGAAACGGGTCCTCGCCACAACGTCGGTCGCGGACGAGGCGCGATGGCGCCCCTGGACGAGGCGAAACGCGCGAGGCTGCAAGCTAAGCTCGACGAGGAGACGTCCAAGACGTCCCTCGCGCGCAAGGTGCGTCCCCCTCGACCCGCGCGGTCCACGCGCGCGTCCCCCCCCCCCGCGGCGCGTCTCGCCCCGACGCTGACCAACGACCGATCTCCGCGCATCCCAATTCCGGCATCCCCCACCGCCCCCCCCCCCCCCCCCAGGTCGCGGCCGCGAAGACGCCCGCGAAGATGCGCACGCTCGTGCAGTCCACGAACGACAAGAACATGTTCATCAGCGGGCACAAGCCCGCGCCCAAGCGCGTCGTCTCCTCCGGCGCGCGTCGGTCCACCTCGACTCGCCCCTCGCGCCCCCTCTCTCGCGAGCCCGCGGAGAACACGAGCCTCGTCGGGATGCCCGCCGAGAACCCCGCGCAGAACGCCTCCCGCCCCCCCGAGCGAACGCGCCCGAAGCCGTCCACGCGCGAGTGGGCGGTGATGTCCGCGTTCGAGCGCGAGGTGCACGCGCGGCAGCAGGCGGAGCTCGCGGCGGAGCACAGGCGCCGCATCGACGCGCAGCGCGCGGCGCTCGACGAGCAGATGCGCGTCGTCGAGCGCCGCAAGGCGGCGGCGGCGGAGGACAAGGCCAAGCTCGCGACCGCGGTCGCGGTGGACGTGGCGACGTACGCGGAGGAGGAGGAGCGGAAGCGCGAGGCGAGGAAGGCGGCGGACGCGAGGACGAAGGCGGCGCAGGAGGCGATGCTCGCGGAGGTGTACGAGCGCCGCGCCGTCGAGGAGCGGCGGCGCGTCGAGGAGGAAGCCGCCGCCATCGCGGAGATTCGCCGCCAGCTGGACGAGGAGAAGGCGGCGAAGCTCGCGAAGACGCGCGCGGCGAAGGAGGCGTACGAGCGGACGATGGCGTTCAACGAGGAGCAGAACGCCCTCAAGGCGAAGGAGCGCGCGCGGCTCGCCGAGGAGGAGGCGGCGACGGCGCGCGCGTACGAGGCGAAGCTCGAGGCGGAGGAACGTCGCCGCGAGGCGGCGCTCGCGGCGTTCCACGAGAAGATCGCCGCGCGAGCGAACAAAGCCGGCGAATCCGTCGTCGCGAGCGCGAACGCGGCGCAGGAGGCGGAGGCGAGGCGCATGAAGAAGTTCCACGACGAGCGCGAGGCGGCGCTCGCGGCGCGGGAGGCGGCGGCGCGGGAGCGGCGCGCGGCGGCGACGGAGGCGCAGCTCGCGACGCTCGAGACGCAGCTCGCGCTCAAGGCGCGCGAATCAGCCGCGGAGAGAGAGGAGGACGCGAAGTACGCGGAGGAGGTGAGGAGCGCCGCGGCGGAGGCGAAGGAGGCGGAGGCGCGGCTGGAGGCGGAGCGGCGCGAGCGCGCGGTGGCGAACCGACTCGACCTCGAGCGGCAGATTGCGGAGAAGACCAGGCGGCGCGTCGCGGACCACGACGACGTCATGGACGAGCAGGAGAGGCTCTTCAACGCCGCCATCCTCGACCAGGCCACCAGGGTCGTCGTCGGGGGGGAGGACTTCTGAGGGAGGCGCGAAGAGCGTCAAGTGGAAGCGGCGCGAGGTGTGGGGGGGGGAAGCACGCGGAGGGCGCGCGTCGAAGGGCGCTCGGAACCTCCGCGGTACACAGCCGCTTCCGCGCGCGTCGCGATAGACTCACACTCATCCGGAGACGAAAAACAAAACTCCCGCGTCTCCTCCCGCGCGCGTCACCCTCGTCTTCACTGCCCCAACAGCCTGTCCTTGTCCCTGGACTCGAGCCTGGCGAGGACGCTCGAGTCCGTGAGCATCCCGTTTTCCGCGAAGTCCGCGACGAGCGTCGCGAAGCGCATGAAGTCTTCGATGTACAGCCAGTGGTCCTCGTACTCGAAGACGACGGTGGTGCTTCCCGGGATGAGTCGCCCGACCTCCTTCACGCCCTCCACGGGGAAGATCTGCGACTTGGCGCCCGCGAGGACCAGGCACGGGATCCTGATCCTGGGCAGCAGCGGGCGCCAGTCCAGCGCGGTGTGGTCGGCCATGAGCGTGGAGAGGCCCTCGGGGGAGGCTTTCATCGTCTCCGCCATGAGGAGGCGCTCGTAGCTCGGGTCGATGGGGTTGCTGAGACACCCCTTGCAGTTGCCCTTCGTGAACGCCATGAAGTCGTACTTCAGGAGCGCCTGCAGACGCGTGAGCGAGGCGACGTCGTAGCAGCCCTTGCTGCCCAGGTTCCAGTCCTCCGCGCGGTTCTGCAGCGGGGCCTGGTCCACGAACACCGCCGCCTTGACCTTGGCGTCGCCGAAGAGCTCGAGGTAAGACCAGATGATGGCGCAGCCCATGCTCGTGCCCACGAGCGTGACGTTGTCGAGGTTCAGGTGGCGGAGCAAGTCGCGCAGATCCGCGGCGTAACGAGCGACGTGGTACCCCCACTCGGGCTTATCGCTCTCGCCGTGGCCCCGGAGGTCGTATCGCACGAGGACGGGGGGGTGATTCGCGCATCCCTGCAGCGCCGCCCAGGAATCGTCGAAGTATCGACGGCTCCCGCTCCAGCCGTGCACCAGGACGATGGGCGAGTCCGCGAGCGACGACCGCGGGCCGTACCCGAGCTCGTAGTGGATCGTGCACCCGTCGTTCGTCTTGAACTCGCCGCGTTTCGCGCTCATCGCGGCGAACGAACACGACGCGAGGCGCGCGAGCGCCGAGGGATGTGAGATTGGAGACGCTTTCGGCGGGCGACACTGGCGGAGAAAGCGCGCGGGCGAAGGCCGCGGCTTTCCACACACGCGGGTGTCAGCATCTGCGCCTGATCTCTCGTCTGGCGCTGACCGGTGGCTGATGCACGAGGCGGCACCGCCACGACTTCTTCCGCGGCCGCGGCGCCGCGCACATCGCGCCGCGCTCGCGATGCTTCGCGCCGCCGCGCGCCGGCTCTCCGGCGCGGCGGCGTCGACCGCCCCCCCCCGCGCGGTCGACGCGGCGGGGCTCGGAGCGAGTCTCGGCGCGACGACGGCGACGCGGCCCGCCGTCGCGCTCGCGGGATCTCGCGCGCGGTGGTTCGCGTCCGAGCCCCACAACGACGACTGGGAGGCGAACTTCGAGGACCTCATGGCGATGGAGGACAGCTACGGCTCTGGCGTGGAGGACCTGAGCTCGGCCGCGGCGGAGCTCGCGGGCGCGCGCATGGCGGAGCAGAAGCGCCTGCAGGAGGAGATGCGCCGCCTGCGCGGGATCCAGCCCGGCGATCGCGTCAAGGTTCGCGTCCGCCACGGCGCGCCCTACCCCGAGCCCATCAAGCGGTATCACTACAACGCCCCCTTCGGCGGAGCGGGTCTCGGCCACCGCCCGTCCGCGAGCCCGATCGACGCGTTCGACCCCGACGCCGCCGCGGAGCCCGACGAGGGCGACGATCCGTCGGACGCGGAAGACCGCGCCGCCGCCGGCGGCGGCGGCGGGAAGAAGAACGGCGACGGTCGGCGGTGGAAGATTGTCCCCACGCTGGGGTACGTCGTGCGCGTGCGCGGCGGGCGCGTGGGGGTGAAGCGCAACGGCCACCCGGAGGACACGAACGAGTCCTTCCCGACGTACCCGAAGGAGTGGGTCGAGGTTCTGGACGTGGGGGAGATGTGGGAGATGAAAACCGGTCCGAGGAACCTCGGCGCGTTCGCGAGCGACGAGGATTACGCGCAGGCGCAGGCGCAGTGGATGGAAACCATAAACGCCATGCGCGGGGGGAAAGACGCCGAGTCGGCGAGCGCGGGGGCGGGGGGAAGCGGGGAAAAAATCGCGAAGCACTAGGCTCCGAATAGAACGGAGCGGTGGACGCCCCCGGGGAGGCGAGGCGCGAAGGATTTTGTCGATCGTTTGCGCTTCGGTCGCTACATAGAGACTCGTCGCTCGTCTCCGCTCCGTCTCCTATAAAGCGTCTCTACGGACGGTCGACGTCACGTCATAAAAGCGAGTCGTCCTCTTCGCCCGGGTCGTCGACGTCCTCGGGTTCCTCCTTGACTTCGACCTTAGTCTCAGTCGGGGCCTCAACGGCGCCGACGCGGATCGGCGGAGAGCGAACGCACTCCTTGCATCGGCTTCGCACCCTCCCGTGCTCGCAGATGCTCCCGCCCCCGCACTCCTTGCAGTAGTATTGCTGCCTCCCGTGCTCGCAGAAGCTCGAGCCCCCGCACTCCTTGCATCTGCTTCGCTCCCTCCCGTGCTCGCAGATCTGAGAGCCCCCGCACTCCTTGCAGACGTATCGCTGCCTCCCGTGCTCGCAGATGCTCGAGCCCCCGCACTCCTTGCACTTGCGTCGATCCCTCCCGTGCTCGCAGATCCCTTTTCCCGGGCACTCCTTGCACAAGTACCCTCCCTCGCCCTTCCCGTGCATGCACAACGGACCTCGGGGTCCTTTCGCCGTCCCCGAGCGCGATCGCTTGCCAAGATTCGCGGGCATGGCGTCGTGTTTCCGCGCGGGCGCTTGTGCCCTTCGTCGGACGGAGCGAGGATCCGACGAGACAAGCGTTTCTCGGAACGGACGACGAACCGTCGCGAGGCGAAGATGACGATTCCGACTGTTTTTATTGTACCCATAGTATTCGTACCCTCTACTGTTGTCTCCTACTCCCCCCCCCCCCCCCCCCCCGCGTCCCCCGCTCCTCTCTCGCCTCTCAGCTCCCTAGGCTGCCTCACGACCCCGCCGCGTCCCCTGTCCGTCGGGCGCACGTCCACGACGCGCGTGGTGACGCCGACCTTGTTCGCCTTTCCGAACGGCGACGCCAACAGCCGCAGCGGCGGCGCCGAAAACGCCGACGGCGACGACGCGGCGCTCGCGCCCTTCTTCCCGGGGGGCGGGGTTCCCGTCATCGGCGTCGCCGGGGAGTTGAACGGCGCCCTTGGGGTGGCCCCGGACCCCCCCGGCGCGAGGGACGTCGGCACGGGCGTCGTCCGCGGCGTCGCGGGGGCGTCGAGGACGAGCGCGCCGAGCTCCGGGTCCAGAACTTCGCCGTCCTCCCCGAAGACGAGGCGATCGAACCCGGGTCCCGAGGCGGGGGCCGACGCGCCGCCGCCGCCGACGACGGTGTCGTCCTCGCGATCGGACTCGGAGGAATCGGAGGGATCTTCTGAAGCGTTCTCGGATTCCCGGCCGTCGGGGTCCGCGCGAGTATCGCCCCACCCGGGGTAGATCCTGTACCCCGGGGAAAACGCCGCCGCGTGCTTCGCCTCCTCGGCGTTCCAATACGCCTCGTACGCGTCGCCGTCCCACGCCGAGGACGCCGCCGACGAATCATCCCCCGACGAGTCTGATTCCTCCCCCGCTTCCGATTCCTCCCCCGCTCCTGATTCCTCCCCCGCCTCGTCCTCGTCGGACCCATCGCCCGCCTCCCGCGCCTCCGCCTCCGGGTCCTCCGCGATGAGGTTGAGAACGTCCGGCTCGCGGCTCGGCGGCGACTGCTCCGGTTCGCGCGGCGTCGGCGCGAGCGACGGCGGCGCCGTCTCCCTCGCGCGTCTCCGCGCGGCCCCGATCTCCGCCGTGCTCGGCCTCTCCCCGCCGCCCCCCCCCGCCCCGGGCGCCCCCGCCGCCGCGCCGCCGTCCTGCTGTAAATACACGTCGAAGGTCATCCGCCCCGTCTCGAGCGCGGCTAACACGTCGGGGGTCACCGAAGGGCACCCGTGCACGCGCTCGTACCGGAGCATCGCCGCCGCGCCGCCGACGGTGGTTCCCCGGGAGGAGGAGGCGCTCGAACCCGAACCCCCGCCGCCGAACCCGCCGAGGGCGGCTCGGAAACCGCGGAACCTCGCGCTGCCCTTGGACTCGTGCACGGCGACCACGGGCACGGGCGGGGTCGCGTGCACGGCGCCCCACCCGGGCCCGAGAGCCGCGTGGTACCGCACGCGGAGCGTCGCGGTCACCGCGCCCGTTCGGGGACGACGCGCGTCGGACGAAGCGTCGGACGAAGCGTCGGACGACGTGAGGTCCTCGTCCTCCACGACGGTTCTCGGTAACCCGGCGGCGCGTCTGATGTGCACGGAGAAGTACAGCGGTTTCCCGAGGAGCTCGCTCGGGTCGTCCACGACGGCGTCCTCGGGGAGCGGCGTGCCGTCTCGCGCGCAGGGCGTCGCGGCCACCTCCAGGGTCCCGCCCCTCGCGCCGTCCTCGGCGACGATGCGGAGGTGCGTCGTCTTGGTGTCCATGTTGTACGCGAGGGGTTGCGTGAGGAGCTCGGCGACGCCGAGCTTGCGCATCTCGCTCGACGCTGCCATCTTCGCGGACGCGCGGATCGCCTCCGCGGCCTCGGACGTGAACAGCTCGCCCTCGCGCCACTGCGCGTAGATCGCGCGCCACTCCCGAACCTTCGCGTCGAGCGTCTCCACGCGCCACTGGCTCTTCCGCCCGGACTCGCGGCGCGTCGTCTCGATCGCCACCTCCAAATCAACGCCCTCCCCACCCGAGTGAGCGCCGTCGCGGCGGATCCGCAAAGACGCCGCCTGGCCCTCCGTGAGCGTCGGCCTGAAGCTCACGTACGCGTCGAACTCCTCCGCGAGCGCGTTCGCCTCCTCCGCGAGCGCGATGGCGCGCTCGAGGTCGCGCTCGAGCTCGGGCCGCAACGCGTCGCCGGGGAGCGCCGACGCGCCGTCCAGCATGCGCGACGTGCGAGACGCGCGGCGCTCGCGCGCCTCGTGCGCGGGGTCCGACGCCACCGCGTTCGCCGCGTTACGAACCTTCGCCTCCCAATCGCCGTCGTCGTCGTCGTCGTCGTCCCCATCGGGGAGCGACCCGGTTCCGCGCGCCGACGTCGACGTCGACGTCCCGCCGAATCGCGCGGGGCTCCGAGGCGCCGCCGCGCGATGATTCACCGTCGCCGTGCTCACGACGCTCCTCGCCCTGTCCGCGAACCGAAGGGTGCCGAGCGTCTCCTCGTAGCTCGCCGCCGCGGGGGACAGCGCCGCGATCAGGACCGTCTTGGAGTTCCCGCCGAGGGACTCGCGAAGAAGCAACGTGAGGACGCTGTCTCGGTACGGCACCACCGCCGCGCCCTCGGCGAGCGCGCTGATGACGTTCCCCAACGCGCTCAGAGATTTGTTAATCGCCGCGCCCTCCTTGAGCCGAGCCCCCTCCGCCTTCGTCGCGTCCGCGCGCTCGCTCCCGGCGAGGTCCACCAGCGAGAGCTTGCCGACGGTCTCCTCGCGAGTCGAGGAAGAGGCGCCGGCGGAATCCGCGAAGGCGTCTTCGGGAATCGCGGGGCGGATGATTTTGAGCTCGACGAGCGTGTGCGCCCTCGACGACGTCGCGTTCATCGCCGTGGACGCGACGGAGCGCGCCCTCGCGCCGCGAGCCATCAGAGCCTCGATCTCGGCGTACGAACGCGCCGCACACGGCGTCAGACCCTCGACGTACGCCCCGCGCTCGGGGTGCGTTCGAACGCGCAAGGAGGCGGAGGCCGAGGCCGAGGCGGAGGCCGACGCTGAGGCGTTGGCGTCGTCGTCGTCCCCTTCGCCGCCGCCGCCGCCGCCGCTTCCGAGCAGGTCGCGCACGCGCTCGTTGTGTATCTCGATCATCGTCACCTCCACCCTCGCCGGCGCGCGGTTCGGATTCGCGCGTTCCGCCTCGGCGATGCGCTCGAATATGGCGCGACACGCCCTCGGGACGATGCCCTCGTCCTCGTCGGCGTCTCGAACCTCGGGCGGGCCGACCATGCTGTACGACTTGCCGCTGCCCGTCTGGCCGTACGCGAAGAGGCACACGTTGTACCCCGCCCACGCGTTCTCGAGGACGTCCCGGCCGAGGTCGTCGAACACCGTCGCCTGGGTCGCGAACGCGGGCGCGTTCGCGTCGAACGGGTTCCGGTCGTGGGACCAGTACGAGCGGTCGAACGTGAACGTCGTCTCCTGGCCCGTGCTCGGGTTGGTGATGGTCGTGTCGCGCCCGCGCATGCGAAGGACGCACGCGGAACCCATCTGGGACTCGCGCGCGTTGAACGGACGACATCGAACCGCTACGCGGACGTTCCCGCCTGCGTGAGTATCGCGGGGAGTTGGGGCGAGAGGGGAGGGTGGGACGGGGCGTGAGCGCGCGCGCCGTGGTCGCCGCGAGCGAGGTGGGCGCGCGGGACGCCCCGCGCGCGGGCTCTCGGCTCGAACGAGAAGGGTGGGCACCGCGCTCGGCACGAACGAGACGAGAGACGCTAGGTGGCGAATGTGTGGACGCACCCGAGGCCTCGCCGCCGTCGCGCGACATCCCCGTCGGCTCCCGCGGGGCGACGCGCGAACGCCCCGCGCGCGCCGCGCGCCGAGGACTGCGTCACCCCGCGCGAGCCGACGGGGGGAGGTGAGGGGGGTTTCAAATCCGACGAGGTGCCTCCTGAACCTCGCCGGTCTCACCCGGACTTTCTGGAATCTCTGATCAATTTTGATGACCCTGGTTTCGACGGCCGCCTTTCGGACCACGGTCGATATCGATTTCATCGGAGATTTCGCGAAAACGTCGTGTCGGGGGAAACTTTTTTGAGAAGAGACTCTCCATCCCTGCGCGCTTCGGCGTCCACCGACGCCCCCTGCCTTCGCAATTCGACGCGTAAGGGTACTCGTTGGAAGGAGGACGTCGCCGGCGTGGTTCGCGTCTCGGTTCATCTTACATTCGTCCTCGTCGTCGTCTCTTCGCGGTTGCGGTCGCGGTCGCGTCGTCGCGCGCGTGCGACTCGTCGGCGCGGCGAAGCGCGTCACTCCAAACCCGGGCACCCGTGATAGATCAGGTACGGGCGGCAGCGGGGGTGGGCGGAGGACCACACATCATGGTCCCACGGGCACCCGTTCTGACGCGCCCACTGCAACACCTCCAGGTGCCCTCCCTTCGCCGCGCCCTTGCACGTCCTCCAGTCCCACGGGAACCCGTTCTGATGCGCCCACTGCAACACCTCCAGGTGCCCTCCCTTCGCCGCGCCCTTGCACGTCTTCCAGTCCCACGGGCACCCGTTCCGTCGCGCCCACTGGAGCACCTCCAGGTGCCCTCGCTCAGCCGCGTTCGAGCACGTGTGCCCGTTCCACCGGCACCCGTTCTGGCGCGCCCACTGCAGAACCCCCAGGTGTCCTCCCCACGCCGCGTTTGAGCACGTCTCCTCCTCCCACG
>MDSW01031290.1_pt1 | contig 24824 bp, 25 predicted proteins | sample 811171 | NCBI WGS metagenome assembly MDSW01 (sample SAMN05326641, study PRJNA326480) | marine metagenome | isolation source: seawater | place: Atlantic Ocean: North West | collected 2012 | reverse complement strand
GGAATTGATTTTCCAAATGCAAATGTAATCATAATTGAAAATTCTGAAAAATTTGGTTTAGCCCAATTACATCAATTGCGAGGAAGAGTTGGAAGAGGAGAAAAACAAAGTTATTGTGTGTTAATGTATAAGAATACATTAAGTAAAAATGCTTACAATAGATTGAAAATACTAAAAAAATCAGATGATGGATTTTATATTGCCGATGAGGATTTAAAACTTAGAGGTTTTGGTGATATAATTGGCTACCAACAGAGCGGTGAAAAATATTTTAAAATAGCAAATCCTATTATTCATGAGGATTTATTTTATGAGGCAGAGAAATATATGAGGGATATAGAAAAGAAAAATATTCCACTTAGCAAGTATAATTTTTTGTTAAAATTATTTGATAAAACTGAAATTATTAATTAGCGTCTGAAGTTCCTGCAGAAACAATAAATTTTGAGGCCTCTTCAAAAGAGATATCTAAATATATAAGATTTTTTTTAGGAACCATAAGCAAAAATCCACTAGTTGGGTTCGGTGTTGTAGGAACAAATACATTAACAATTTCGTCATTTAATTTTTTACTTATAATCCCTTTATTCGTTTTAGTTGCAAAACCAACGGCCCAAACACCTTCTTTGGGATACTCTAATAGAACGACACTTTTTTGTTTGTTGTCAGTTTTAGTCAGACTTTCGGTCATTTGTCCTATCGCGGAGTATATAGTTCTTAGAATTGGTATCTTTTTTAATAGATTATTAATTAAATCAATAATTTTTTTTCCTAAAAATGAAAGTGAAACCCAACCAATGATAGTAATCAAGATTAATGATATTAAAATTTCTACTCCCGGAATATCTATTGGTAAGTAATGATTAGGGTTAAGCTCTTTAGGTAACAGTTTTGCTGATACTTTAATTATCAGCATAGTTAGATAAAAAGTAATGCCTATTGGAATCAAAACGACAGCGCCAGCTAAAAAATAATTTCTAATTCTTGAAAAGAATGATTTTTTTAATTTATTTTTAGTCATTTAATTATAGCTTGAATATATTATAAATATTAGCAACAATATAAAAATTGCAATTAGTATTTTATTATTTAAAATCATGAATCTAATAAAATGAAACATAACATAAATAGAAGAAAATTTCTTGGTTTATTTGCTTGTGGATGCGGCTCATTGTTATTACCATCCTGCTCTACTGTACCAATTACCGAACGTAAACAATTAACTATTTATCCAGAGTACAAAATTAATGCTCAAGCATCTAAAGCATATGAAACATTCAAAAGCAAATCTAAATTAATTAATTCTGGTAAGCAAATTGATCAAATACGTCTTATTGGAAAAAAAATTGAAAATTCTGTAAGTTCTTTTTTTCAAAAAAAAAATGAGGCCGATCCAACAAAAAATTTTGAATGGGATTATGTTTTGGTAGACAACGACAAAATTTTAAATGCCTGGTGCATGCCTGGAGGTAAGATTGCAGTTTACACAGGATTATTAAAAGTAACAAAAAATATTGATGGACTTTCTATTGTTATGGGTCATGAAATAGCTCATGCTGTTGCTAAACATTCAATTGAGCGTGCAAGTCAAGCAATGACTATAAATCTAGGCACTCAAGTAGCAGATATATTTTTGGGGGGAGCAATAAATAGAACAAGAAACACTGTTGGCAGAAATACTGGTATTGATATTTTTCAATTGGGAATTATGAATCCTTTTGGAAGGAAGCAAGAGTCAGAAGCAGACTATCTAGGACTAATATTTTCCTCTTTATCTGGTTACGATATAAGGGAGTCAGTGAAACTTTGGCAAAGAATGTCTAATTTGAAAAAAGGCAAAGAACCACCGCAATTTTTAAGTACTCATCCTTCAAGTGTAAATAGAATTAAAAATCTAAATAAATGGATAGATGAGGTTATAGTAAATTATCCTCCAATAAAAATATGATTTAAATACAAATTACTAATTTTGTTGGTGAGCCCTGATGGACTCGAACCATCGACACCCTCCTTAAAAGGGAGGTGCTCTACCAACTGAGCTAAGGGCCCCTTGAAAGATCTTTTATAATTAAATAGTAGAAATTTCAAATTGTTTTTTTACTAAAATAAGTTGATATATTTGTTGTAAAATTTTTTAAAGGTCCCTTTTAATATATGTTGTCGCATAGTAAACATGAATTGTTGATAAAAATAAACATTATTTAGAGATATAATCATAGATGCCAAAATTTCATTAGTTTTAATTAGATGATTAAGGTAACTTCTAGAGAAATTTTTAATATTTTCTAAATCACAATTTTTATTTAGTGGATTTTTATCGTATTTATATTTAGAATTTTTTAAATTAATTTTCCCTTCCCAAGTAAAAGCTAATCCAGTCCTACCAGATCTCGTTGGCATAACGCAATCAAACATGTCTATTCCTTTACTTACAGCACCTAAAATATCGGATGGTGTACCAACTCCCATCAGGTATCTAGGTTTATGAACAGGCATAAGATGTGCAAACTGGTCCAAAATATCAAACATTTGACTCTGCTTTTCACCAACAGCTAAACCACCCACTGCATATCCATCAAAATCAATTTCAATTAATTTTTCCATACTTTCTATTCTTAAATCTTTATCTAAGCCTCCTTGAATAATTCCAAAAAGGGCTTTTTTTTTGTTAGATCCAAACTCGATCTTGCATCTTTTTGCCCAATTTGTTGAGGTGTCTATTGCGTTTTTTAGAATTTTTTTATCTCTGGTCATTTTTGGGCACTCATCTAAAACCATAACAATATCAGAATTAATATTTTTTTGTATTTGCATACACTTTTCAGGGCTAAGTATAATTTTTTTTCCATCGATGTGAGATTTAAAGATTACACCAACCTTTTTATCTATCTTATTTAATTTAGATAAAGACATAATTTGGTATCCACCAGAGTCTGTAAGTATAGGTTTATTCCATTCCATAAAACCATGGAGACCATTAAATCTTTTTAAAACCTCAATACCTGGACGTAAATAAAGATGATATGTATTTCCTAAAATTATTTCTGAGTTAGTTTTCATTATATCTGCTGGAAATATTCCTTTTACTGTTCCTAAAGTTCCTACAGGCATAAAAGCAGGAGTGTGTATTATGCCTCTTCTAGTAAAAATTTTACCAAGTCTAGCCTTTCCATTTTGAGTAATTAACTCAAAGGAGAAATTTTTTTTTCTCATCAATTATTTTGATTTTAAAGAAATTATTTTGTCTGGATCTAAAACAGCACCATTAGGACCACTACCTTTTTTAATCATATCAACAAATTCCATACCCTTGGTTACTTTTCCAAAAGCACTGTACTGTCTATCTAGGTGGGGTGCAGAGTCAAAACATATAAAAAATTGGCTATTAAAACTATTTGGGTCTTGCGACCTAGCAGCTGACAGAGTCCCTCTTTCATGGGGTAAGTCTGAAAATTCAGCTTTTACATTTGGTAATTCAGATCCACCTGTGCCGGCCAAATCTAAATTAAAATCCGGTCCATCAGATTTACCAAATTTTACATCTCCTGTTTGCGCCATGAAACCATCAATAACTCTATGGAAAACTACACCGTCATAAGAACCATTATCAGCTAAAGTTTTAAATCTTTCAACATGTTTTGGAGCAATATCGTCAAATAATTCTATTTCAACGTTACCGTATTTTAATTTTAAAATCATAATATTTTCCTTTGCGCTAATAAAATTAAAGCTAAAAAAAAATAAAAAAAAATATAATAATAATCTTATTCTCATTTAATTTTTTCTTTAAGAATTCTTATTGCAGTTTTTGTTAAAAATCTAGTTAAATTTCCATTTAAAGCAGCAATTTCTTTAACAAACTTTGATGAAATAATTTGGTTTTCAACTTCAGACATTAAAAAAATCGTCTCTATGTCCTTATTTAACTTTTTATTCATACCGGCTAACTGGAATTCATATTCAAAATCAGAAACTGCTCTTAATCCTCTTACAATTACTGATGCTTTATATTTTTTACACAAATCAATTGTTAAAGTATCAAAAGAGATAACTTTTATTTTCTTTCTTTTAAGCTTTAAGTCTTTAAACAAAGAGTCTTCAATAATACTCATTCTTTCATTTAAAGAAAAAAAATAGTCTTTTGATATGTTATCAGTTGTTGCGACTACGACCTTATCAAAAATTTTTAATGATTTTTTAATAACATCAATATGGCCCAATGTAATTGGATCAAAAGTGCCTGGATAAATCGCTGTTTTCATTTATTAACTTATATTATCTTCTATTTTTATAACCGAAACAACTTTTTCTTCACCATTTAATTTTTTAATTCTTACTCCTTGAGTATTCCTTCCGGCAACTCTTATCTCTTTAACAGCACATCTCATAATGCTTCCTTTGTCAGTAGATAGTATAATTTCATCATTTTCTGACACAACAAGAGTTGATGAAATATCACCATTTCTTGGTGAATTTATAATTCCTATAATGCCTTTACCGCCTCTATTTGTTACTCTGTAATCTAAATAAGATGTTCTTTTACCATAGCCATTTTGAGATACTGATAAAATAAATTTTTCAATTCCATTCTTTATCTTTGAATTTTTATTAATCTCATTTGCATTAAACTTAGGATTGTCTAGAATTGATAATGAAATTACTTTGTCATTGTCTTTCAATTGAATACCTCTTATGCCTTTCGATGACCGTCCTTTGAATAATCTTAGTTTTTTGGACATAAATCTTATACTTTTTCCATGTTTTGTGCTTAAAAGTATGTCTTGATCATCTCTGCAAAGTTTTACCCCAACAATTTTATCATTTTCTAGCAGCTTCATAGCTATTTTGCCACTGGCACTAATATTAATGAAATCTTCCATTGAATTTTTTCTCACATTTCCATTAGCGGTAACAAAAACTACCATTAATTTTTTCCATTCATTTTCATCTTCTGGTAGTGGCATTATTGAGCTAATTGATTGATGGCTTTTTAACGGTAGAAAACTAAAAATAGATTTTCCTTTTGAAGATGCGCTGCCTTCTGGGATTTTATATGCTTTAATTTTATAAACTAGACCCTGCGTTGAAAAAAACAAAACCGGGGTATGTGTATTTGCAGTAAAAATTTGAATGACAAAATCTTCATCTCTAGTTGTTATTCCCGTCTTCCCTTTTCCACCCCTTTTTTGTGCCTTTAAAGATGTAAGAGGACTTCTTTTAATGTAGCCCTGATTCGTAATATTTATTACTACAGACTCTTTCTGAATGGTTTCTTCAATATTATAGTTTAGAACCGCATCAATAATTTTAGTTCTTCTTGGAACAGCAAACTTATCTTTAATATTTAAAAGTTCATCCTTAATTAAATTATAAAGTTCTTTTTTTGAATTCAATATCTTTTTATATTTACTAATCATACTTGATAGTTTTTTAATTTCATCTTCAATTTCAGCGAGACCAAATGCAGTTAATTTTTGCAATCTTAATTCAAGAATCGATAAAACTTGTATTTCAGTTAAAGTGTAAGAAGATAAAGTTTTTTTTCTATCTATAAGATTAATAAGTTTCATACTTTTTTTAATCTTCCATTTCTTAATTATTAAATTTTTTTTAGCCTCTTGAGTATTTTTAGAATTTTTAATTATCTTAATCACTTCATCAATATTTTCTACAGCTGCAGCTATTCCTATTAATATGTGAGCTCTCTCTTCTGCTTTTTTTAAATCAAATTTAGTTTTTTTAGTTACAGTTTCTTCTCGAAACTTTAAAAACTCAGAAATGAATTCCTTTAAATTTAAAATTTTAGGTTTATTATCAACTAAAGCTAAAGTATTAAATCCAAATGAGCTTTCTACGTTTGTTAATTTATATAGTTGTCTTCTAATCGTCTCCGGTTCTATGTTCTTTCTTAATTCAATAACAACTCTAACACCTTCTCTATTCGACTCATCTCTTATATCACTTATTCCCTCAATTTTTTTATCTTTGGCTAATTGAGCAATTTTCTCAATTAATACAGATTTATTTATCTGGAATGGAATCGATTTAATTATTAAATGTGATCTTCCGCTTTTTCTTTCTTCAAATTCGATATCTCCCCTTATTTTAAATGAGCCTCTTCCTTTATTATATCCTTGTTTAATTATATCTTTTCCAATTATAATTCCTCCTGTTGGAAAATCAGGTCCAGGGACAAATTTCATGAGTTGTTTAATTGTAATTTCTTTATTTTCAATATAAGCGGTTGTGGCATCGATAATTTCACCTAAATTATGGGGTGGTATACTAGTTGCCATACCAACAGCAATTCCCCCTGCTCCATTCACTAGGAGATTTGGATACTGAGATGGAAGCACTGTTGGTTCTCTCTCTGTTTCATCATAATTATTTCTAAAACTTACAGTGTTCTTTTCTAAATCTTCGGTCAAATGTTGTGCAATCTTACCTAATTTAGTTTCAGTGTATCTCATTGCTGCTGGCGGATCTCCATCAATCGATCCAAAGTTTCCTTGCCCATTGATTAACGGTAAACTCATCGAGAAGTCTTGCACTAGTCTTACTAAAGCATCATAGACTGCTTGATCTCCATGAGGATGGTATTTACCGATTACATCACCAACAATTCTCGCAGATTTTCTAAAAGGCTTATTCCAGTCATAACCACTTTTATACATTGCATAGATAATTCTTCTATGGACAGGTTTTAAACCGTCTCTTACATCAGGTAGGGCTCGGCTTACAATTACGCTCATTGCATATGACAAATAGGATGAACTCATTTCATCCTGAACGAAAATAGGCTTAAAGATATTTTTTGTATTTAAATTATTTGCTTTATCCATAGTGCTTAAAATGGAATCTCATCATCTAAATCTTTATTATCCTGATTTAAATTATCACTAGGTAATGAACTTTTATTTTCAGTTACTAAATTGTCACCTGTTTTTCCCCTACTATCCAACATAGTTAAACTTGAATTATAACCTTGTAATACAATTTCAGTAGAGTATTTGTCCTGTCCAGTTTTTTCATCTTTCCATTTTCTTGTGCTTAATTGACCCTCAATATAAACATTTGCACCTTTTTTTAGATATTGTTGCACAACATTAACAAGACCTTCATTAAAAATTACGACTCTGTGCCATTCTGTTTTTTCTTTTTTTTCACCACTATTCTTATCTTTCCAAGATTGGCTTGTTGCTAAGCTAAGCCTTGCGACGTTTTTTCCGTTAACCATTTGTTTAATTTCTGGATCTGCCCCTAGCCTGCCTATCAAAAGTACTTTATTTAAACTTCCAGCCATATTATTAAAGATTTAATTTATGATTATTGTTTATATTATTGAAATTTATATCATAAATGTGAGATAATTTTAAGCTGATTGTTAGTTGGGATAATAAAAGATGTTGAAAAAAATCGTTATAAAAGGGGCTAAAGAACATAATTTAAAAAACATTTCTTTAGAAATGCCGAAGGATAAACTTGTAGTAATAACTGGATTGTCTGGATCGGGAAAATCATCTCTTGCATTTGATACAATATACGCGGAAGGTCAAAGAAGATATGTAGAAAGCCTGTCTGCTTATGCGAGACAATTTCTAGATAAAATGAAAAAACCAAATGTTGATTTGATAGAAGGTTTAAGTCCCGCAATATCTATTGAACAAAAAAATAATTCAAAAAATCCAAGGTCAACTGTAGCAACAGTAACAGAAATTTATGATTATATGAGAGTTTTATTTGCACGAGCCGGTACACCTTACTCGCCTTTTACTGGAAAACCAATCGTCTCCCAATCAGTTAGTGACATGGTTGATAGAATTAGATCATTACCAAAAGATTGCACTATTTATCTGCTGGCTCCAATTGTGAGAGGTCGAAAAGGAGAATATAAAAAAGAAATCCTTAACTACAAAAAAAGAGGATTTCAGAAAATTAAAGTTGATGGAAAATATTACGATATTTCAGATTTTCCTAATTTAAATAAAAAGATTAAACATGATATATCAATAATTGTTGATCGAATTATTATTAAACAAAATTTAGGAAATAGATTAGCAGATAGTATAGAAACTGCATTAAATCTATCAAATGGTTTACTTGTAGTAGAGTATGAAAACGAGACAATACCAAAAAAACTAAGAAAAATAGAATCTATTACATTTTCTTCAAAATTTTCTTGTCCTGAAAGTGGATTCACTATTGAGGAGATTGAACCAAGACTATTTTCTTTTAATTCACCTTACGGTGCATGCGAAGAGTGCGAAGGAATAGGTAGTAATTTAAATGTAGATCCAAATTTAGTTGTTCCAAATGAAAATTTAAGTATTCAAGACGGAGCAATATTACCATGGTCAAAAAGTACATCATTATATTATGCTCAAACGCTCTCATCTTTAGCTAAGCACTATAAATTCTCTCTTACAACCTCGTGGAAAAAAATACCAAATAAAATACAAGATATAATTCTTTTTGGTTCTGATGATGAAGAGATAAAATTCTCATACGATGATGGATATGAAAAATATTCAACAAAAAAAAGTTTTGAAGGAGTTATAAATAATCTTGAAAGAAGATATCTTGAGACTGATAGTGAATGGAAACGTGAAGAAATATCTCAATATCAAAGTGAGTCTAACTGTGAAAAATGTAAAGGCTTAAGATTAAAAGATGAAGCATTATGTGTAAAATTAAATAAATTAAATATAAGTCAAATAACACAAAAATCTATAGATGAGGCAAAAAAATGGTTTGATGATTTACCTAATTATCTTAGTGAAAAAGAAAAAAAAATTGCACAACATATATTAAAAGAGATAAACGAAAGATTAAGTTTTTTATTAAATGTTGGGCTGAATTATTTAACATTGTCTAGAGAAAGCGGTACACTCTCCGGCGGTGAATCCCAAAGGATAAGGCTTGCATCACAAATTGGCTCTGGATTAACAGGAGTGCTATATGTTCTTGATGAACCTTCAATCGGATTACATCAAAGGGATAATAAAAAATTAATTACAGCTTTAAAAAAATTGAGGGATCTTGGTAACACAGTCATCGTAGTTGAACATGATATAGAAACGATGGAAAGCTCAGATCACATCATTGACATTGGGCCCGAAGCTGGCGCAAATGGCGGTAAAGTAATAGCTCAAGGCACTGTTCAAGAAATTATAAATAATGAAAAAAGTATCACTGGCAGTTATCTTTCCAAAAAAAAGAGTATTTTAACTCCAAGAAAAAGAAGGTCAGCAAAAAATGGTCGTTTTTTAGAAATAAATGGTGCTTCTGGAAATAATCTTAAAAATGTAGATTTAAAAATTCCAATCGGAACATTTACATGTGTAACGGGCGTTTCTGGTAGTGGGAAATCAACTCTAATTTTACAAACTTTATATAATGCTTTAAACTTGATTTTGAATAAAAACAAATCAAGAAAAATTCCAAAATCTTTTAAAGGATTTAAAGGAACTGAATTAATTGATAAAATTATTGATATCGATCAATCACCAATAGGACGTACACCAAGATCTAATCCAGCAACTTATACTGGAGCTTTTGGCCCTATTAGAGACTGGTTTGCAAATTTACCAGAGTCAAAAGCCAGAGGTTATAAGGTTGGTAGATTCTCCTTTAATGTTAAAGGTGGCAGATGTGAGACTTGTGAGGGAGATGGTGTGTTAACATATGAAATGCATTTTTTACCTGACGTTTTTATTCCCTGTGATACTTGTAAGGGTGCTAGATATAATCGAGAAACACTTGAAATAAAATTTAAAAATAAAAATATTGCTGATGTTTTAGATATGACTGTAGAGGAAGGTTGCAATTTTTTTGAAAATATACAAACGATAAAATCAAAATTGATAACTTTAAAGCACGTTGGATTAGGATATATGAAAATTGGTCAACAAGCTACCACCTTATCTGGGGGCGAAGCTCAAAGGATCAAATTAGCAAAAGAATTATCAAAGAGATCAACAGGTAGAACTCTTTATATATTAGATGAGCCCACAACAGGTTTACACTCTCATGACATCAAAAAGCTCTTGGATATTCTTCAAGCTTTTGCAAATACTGGAAATACTGTTGTTGTAATTGAGCATAATCTTGATGTTATAAAAACAGCCGATCATATAATTGATATGGGTCCTGAGGGTGGAATTAATGGTGGAAAAATTATTGCCCAAGGCACTCCTGAAAAAGTCTCTGATAATAAAGAGAGCTTTACAGGGCAATTTTTAAAAGATATCTTAAACAATTCAAGCATGAAAAAAACTGCCTAAATTTGAATTATTATGTTATAATTTAACATGTTAAATATTTTACAATCTTTATCTAAAACAATACATCTATCTGTTTTAATCGCTATTCTATTATTTTTAGGACTTTATTTCGGCGGGGACGGTTTCTCTTTTGATAGATATTTTTTTAGTTGGTTATTTAGATATTTTCATGTTGTAGTCGGAATAATGTGGATCGGGCTATTGTGGTACTTAAACTTTGTACAAATACCAAGCATGCCTTCATTAAGTGATGAACAAAAGCCTGCAATAACAAAAATTATTGCTCCAAAAGTTTTATTTTGGTTCCGTTGGGCTGCTTTCGCAACAATAGTTACAGGTTTGATTGTTGCTTATTTAAATGGTTATTTACATGAGTCAATGACACTCGGTATTGGTAGTGGAGGTGGAAAAAATACTGCTATAGGAATTGGTATGTGGCTCGGTATAATTATGGCATACAATGTTTGGTTTATTATATGGCCTAATCAAAAAAAAGCTTTAGGGATAGTAGATTGCAATCCAGATGAAAAACCTGTCGCAGCAAAGAAAGCCATGATTACTTCAAGAGTAAATACTTTATTATCAATACCTATGTTGCTTACTATGGTAGCAGCTCAAAATTTATATTAAACTAAGGTAAAATCTTTTCTTCATCTTTAAGCATTGTTTTGTAACTTACTTTTAATATTTTCAAAGCCGGTGTTGCAACAAATATTGAAGAGTAAGTTCCAATAAACACTCCTAAAATCATTGCAAAAGAGAACCCTCTTAAAATTTCACCTCCTAAAATAAAAATTGAAAACAGGGCTAATAATGTGGTTACAGATGTAATAAGAGTACGAGATAAAGTTTCATTAATTGATAGATTACCAATTTCAATAATACTTAACTTTTCATATTTGGTTAAATTTTCTCTTATTCTGTCATAGATAACTACAGTATCATTCATTGAGTATCCGATTATAGTAAGCACAGCAGCAACTATTGATAAATTAATTTCAATACCTAATAATGAAAATATGCCAAGCGTAATAAATACATCATGAAATAATGCAACTATTGAACCTATACTAAATTGCCATTCAAATCTTATCCAAATATAAAATAGCATAGCAAACAAAGACAGCCCTATTGCAATCATACCTGATTTGAGTAATTCGTCACTTACTTTTGGACCTACTGTTTCAATTCTACGATAATTAACTTCAGAATTAATTTTAGATTTAACATTTTCTTTAATTTCACTTATCAAATTTTTATTTACTGTCAGAGTTTCTTCAACTTGAATTAAATATATTCCCTTTTCTCCAAATTCTTTCACTTTTATATCTCCAAAATTCAAATTTGAAAAAACAGATCTAACTTCAGAAATTTTGATATTTTTATCAACAATTTTTATTTCAATTAAAGTACCACCTTTAAAATCTATTCCAAAATTTAAACCTTTAAAAATAACAATTAAAATACTTGCTAAAAAGAAAATTGTTGAAAATAAACTAGTAGCCTTAAAAAACTTTGAGAATTCATATTTAAATTTCATACTTTTTTATCCTTCCTAAGAACGTAAATAGAGGTTAATTGCCTAGCAATATAATAAGCAGAAAATAAAGTTGTAATTATTCCAATACCTAATGTGACTGCAAAACCTTTAACCGGTCCAGATCCAAAAAAGAATAAAATAATCGCTGCGATTAAAGTTGTAATATTTGCATCTAAAACTGTAATTTTTGCCTTTTTATAACCAATATCAAAAGCATGTATTAAAGATTTTTCGGTTTTTAATTCTTCTTTTATTCTTTCATAAATAAGAACATTTGCATCTACTGCCATACCTACTGTTAAAATAATTCCAGCTATTCCAGGCAGAGTTAATGTTGCTTCAAGCAAAGTCAATATACCTATGAGCATTATTAAATTTGCCACGAGCGAAAGATTGGCAATTAATCCTAATACTCTATATTTTAAAGTCATAAATATTATAACTAAAACAAAACCAATCATTAAAGAAATTGCACCTGAATTAATGGAGTCTTCTCCTAAGTCAGGCCCAACTGTTCTCTCTTCAACTATATTAATTGGGGTTGGTAGCGCACCAGATCTTAATAAAAGTGATAAATCGGTCGCTTCTTGAAAAGTAAAATTTCCAGAAATAATACCACTGCCACTAGTAATTGGCTCTCTTATTGATGGAGCACTAATTATCTTATTGTCTAAAACAATCGCTAATCTTTTTCCAACATTATCAGTAGTTGTTTTTGCAAATTTTAAAGATCCAATTCTATCTAACTTAAAAGATACAATAGGTTCATTTAGTTGAGTATCTAATCTTGGTTGTGCATCAATTAAATTTTCACCGCTTATAACAATTTTTTTGCTAACATTTAAATCTTCTTCAATTTCAGATTTTAAAATTTCTACACCAAATTCGTTATTCTCACTTACTAATCTAAAATTAAGCTCTGCAGTTTTTCCAAGTAACTTTTTTATTCTTTCTGGATCCTTTAATCCAGGCAACTCAACTAAAATTCTTTTTTCTCCTCTTTGTAGAATAGTTGGTTCTCTTGTTCCAACATCATCAATTCTTTTTCTTACTATTTCTATAGATTGTTTCAAAGCAGAGTTATTTAAAGTTAACAAACCATATTTAGAAAAATTTATTCTTACTTTGTTATCTTTTTCAATTAAATCTAGCTCATGTGTATTATATTTATCAATGTATGGGTTTATCTCATTGTCTTTTTTTGAAAAAAAAAGTAGCTCTAATTTATCCAGTTCACCAATTAAATTAAAATCTATAAATTTTGATCTTATCTCAAAGTTTTTATATTCAAAATTATTATCGTTAAGGAATTTTTTTAAAGGAATCACTTTATCTTGTAATCTTTGTTTAATAAGAGAGTCAGTGTTAATTTCTAAAAGTAAATATGATCCGCCTTGTAAATCAAGACCTAGATTTATTTTTTTATCAAAAATTTTTTTTTCTTCAGATTGAAAATTTAAAAATGTAAAAGAAGCAATAAAAAAAAATATAAAATAGATTGTCAAAATCTTTATTTTGGAAAAGTTTAACACAATTTATGGTTATTTTTTTGTTTCTTCTTTTTTAAGTAGACTTGTTACGGTGTTCTTAATAATTTGGACTTTTACGTTATCTGCCAACGTTACTTCTATTCTGTCATCTTCTAAAACACGATCTACAGTGCCTATAATACCACCCGATGTAATTATTTCGTCCCCCCTCTTCAATCCTTGAACCATAGCCTTATGTTCTTTTACTCTTTTTTGTTGGGGTCTTATCAAAAAGAAATAAAAAATTACAAATATTAATATTAAAGGTATAAACTGTGCAAATCCTTGATTACTCATAAATGAATGATTATATTAATTGTATATTATAAACAAGATAATATTTTTTATATATTATCATTATTTTACATGTATTTTTTTAAAGCATTTGGCAAAGTAAAAGACCCATCGCTTTTTTGGTAATTTTCCATAATAGCAATCATTAATCTACCAACAGCCAATCCAGAACCATTTAAAGTTGCTACAAAATCAGATCCGTTCTTATTTTTATATTTTGCATTCATTCTTCTTGATTGGAAAGTGCCGCATGAGGAACAGCTTGAAATTTCTCGATATTTATTCTCTGATGGAACCCATACTTCTATATCGTAAGTTTTTTCCGCACTGAACCCCATGTCTCCAGTTGATAAAAGTACTATTTGATATGGTAAATCTAATAATTTTAAAATTTCCTCTGCACATGACAACATTCTATCTAGCTCTTTTATCTTTTCACTTGGTTTTACAATACTAACTAACTCAACTTTATAAAACTGATGTTGTCTCATTAGACCTTTTGTGTCCTTTCCATAGCTTCCAGCTTCTTTTCTGAAACAGGGAGTTGCTGCTACAAATCTAAGAGGCAGCTCCTTTTCATTTATAAGACTTTTTTTAACAAAATTTGTTAAAACAACTTCGGCAGTTGGTATTAGAAACTTTCTTTCGTTATGATTATCAATTTTTATTTCATATTGATCTTCCTCAAATTTTGGTAGTTGGCCGGTTCCATACATCACATCCTCATTTACAATTAGAGGAGGCGATATCTCACTATAAGAAAATTTTTTTGTATGTATATCTAACATAAAGTTAATTAAAGCTCTTTCCAAAAGTGCAAGTTTATCTTTTAAAATTACAAATCTTGAACCAGATAGCTTTGACGAAGTTTCAAAATCTAGCTCATTATTCTTTTCTCCTATATCAACATGAGACATTATTTTAAAATCAAATTTATTTATTTTTCCCTCTTTTTTAATAACTTTATTAAACGTATCGTCTTTACCTATTGGAACATCATCTAAAGGTATATTTGGTAAATTTGATAAAAGTTTATGAAGTTGATTTTTAAATTGAACATTTTTTTTTGACAATTCTTCAATATTAGAAGATAATTTTTTTGATTTTTTAAAATTCTCAGGTTTTTTTTCTTTTGAAATTGTTTTTTTTTCATTTTCAAGAGTCTCCTTTTTTTGAATAATTTCTCTATTTTGCTTGTCGATTTCTATAATTTTATTCAAATCAACTTGAGAATTCCTTTGATTAAGTTTTTTTTTAAAAAACTCCAAATTTTTTCTAATTTCTTTTAAATCAATCATTTTCAGTTTTTTCAATAATTTTGACTGTCATTATTGATATCTCATATAACAATAACAACGGCAAAGCTAAACCTATTTGTGTAATAGGATCTGGAGGAGTCAACAAAGCAGCTACAGCAAAAATGATCACAACCACGTATTTTCTTCTCTCTTTTAAATAAGAAGAATTTACAAATCCAATTCTAGCCAAGAGACTCAAAACTACTGGTAGTTGAAAACTAATACCAAACGCAAAAATTAGTCTCATTATTAAAGATAAATATTCATTTACTTTTGCCTCTAATTCAATGGGAATTGTTGTTAACGTTCCTGAAGACTCGAAACTAAGAAAAAATTTAATAGCTAGGGGCATTATGAAATAATAAACGATTAAACCACCTGTTAAAAAAAGTATTGGGGTAGCTATAAGGTAAGGCAATAGTGTTTTCTTCTCATTTTGATAAAGGCCTGGAGCAATAAATTTCCAAATCTGTATTAAGAAAATTGGACTTGTTAAAAAAAAAGCTGCAAAAAAGGAAACTTTTAAATACGTAAGAAATGCTTCATGTAATGCAGTAAAAATTAATCGTCTATCAAGTTTGCTCTCTAAAATAGCATCTGAATAGGGTTTAACAAGGTAGCTATATATTTGTTCTGAGAAATAATAACATACACAAAAAGCTATAATTAAAAAAATGAATGAATGTATAAGTCTAGTTCTTAATTCAATTAGATGACCGAACACAGATGATTTAGCTTCGTTATTTTCATCTGTCATCTTTTTTTTCTTTCTTTTCTTTTTTTTCCTCAATATTTGTTAGATCATTAACGTTTTTCTGTACATCAGAGAAATATCTTTTGGTTGAACCAACCCATGATCCAATTTTATTCAAAACTTTTGGAAAATCTTTTGGTCCAATAACTAAAATTGCAATAACAACAATTAGAAGTAATTCGACCCAACCAATCTGAGGCATGAGAATTAACTGTTATTATCTTTTTTATCTTCTTCTTCTTTAGTGGAGTTTTCTAAAGTTTCAGGGCTATCTGACATTCCCTTTTTAAAACTTTTTATTCCTTTAGCGACATCACCCATTAAACTTGAGATTTTACCTCTACCAAACAAAAGAACCACTAAAATTACAACTATTGCTATTTGCCAAAATCCTATACTCATAATTTAAATATATACAACAATTTAGTTTAAATAAATATCTTTATTTCTCCGTTTTAGATGAGGGGTCGCTGGATGTTTCTTCTAAAGTTGTATCTATTTCTGAATATATATTCTCTTTTTTTGAAATTGCTTGGTCTTTAAAGAATTTTCCTGTTCCAAAAATTGAGGGATCAATAGATGAGCTGTCTATAAGTCCTGCAGAAGATAATTCATCTATGGTCGGTAAATCAGATAATTGTTTTATATTAAAATGATTGAGAAAATTATCTGTTGTTACGTACTGAATAGGTTTTCCTGGGATGTCTTTTCTTCCAGCTGGACGCACCCAGTCAAGCTCCATCAAAATATCTAAAGTATTAGAGGCAAACGCGACACCCCTTATTTGCTCTATCTCGGATCTTGTTACGGGCTGATGATATACAATAATCGATAAAGTTTCTATTGTAGCCTTAGAAAGTTTTTTTTGCGTAGATTTTTGAAGAGCCATTGAATTTGACAAATCTTCAGCCGTTCTAAAGGACCATTTATTTCTTAAACAAATTAAATTAATTCCTCTAGATTTATAAGATAAATGAATTTTTTGTAATATCTTTAAAACATCAGTATTTTTATTTAACCTTTTTTCAATTGTTTCTAAATCAAGTGGTTCGGAAGCAGCAAATAAAATTGCTTCTACTTTTCTTTCCACTTCAGTGATCTTATCAGGAAATTTAATTACGTTATTTATTTTCTTTTTTTTCATTATGTGCTTTTTCTTACCATAATCTTTTTAAATAATTCCTTTTGCATTATATCAATAGATCCCTCTTTTGCGAGTTCTAAACATGCAGCAAAAATTCCTGCAAAACCAGTTTTTTTTAATTTATCAAGTTTATAACTTTTTGGGACTAATTTTTTTATTTCAGTCCAATCTTTTAAATTTTCTAAATTATTATTAATTTGTTTAATCCCCTCTTCTGTTGTTAGAACTGGAAGTTTAGGTATATTTACAGTTTGAAAAGATTTTTGCATTTTTATCAAGGCATAAGTTTTTAAAATTTCATAAAGATTGACATCGTATATAGGTGTATAAATTGATTTAATTCCACCCTTAATACCTCTAAAAAAAATATCTCTTCCAATTCTTTTTCTTTTTAATAATTGATCAGATAGCAATCTAATTAACTCTAGCTTTTTAAGTTGCAACTTTAATCTATTAGCAACCTCAAGTGCTTTAAAGTCATCATCATCATCTTCGGGTAAAAGCAACTTAGATTTTAGATAAGCTAACCAAGTAGCCATTAAAAGAAATTCTGATGCTGTTTCCAAGTTCAAGTTTTTTGTCTTTTTAATAAAATCTAAAAATTGATCAGCAAGTAAAGTAATTGAAATATCTGCTAAATTAACTTTTTGTGATTTTGCAAGATCTAAAAGAACTTCCAAAGGTCCTGTATAATTTGGTATATTAATTGATATTTTATTGCTCAAATTTGATTCCATTATTTCTTATATTAACTTAAAAATTTGTAGAATTCTGATGTTTTTTTTGAGGTAAATTTATCAATAAATGGCACAGTTTCACATAAACTAATTGAAACTTTTGAGTTTCCTGCGCAATAAAGAGCTAAGTTACAACCAGCCTTTAAAGCATTCAAAGCATTTAAATTTATATTTTTACTTAAAGCTCCCATTGAAATATCATCTGAAATTAAAATTCCCTTAAAACCTATTTTTTTTCTTATTATCTCATTTATGATTTTTTTTGATAAGGTGGTGCATAAATTTTTATCGATTTTTTTGAATAAAATATGAGCTGTCATGGCAAAATGAGAGTTCATATTTTTAAAACATTTAAAATCTCTTTTCAAAAGTAGATCTTTTTTTTTGTTTATAATAGGCAGTTGTTTATGACTATCTATCAAAGAGGAACCGTGTCCAGGAATATGCTTAATAACTGTACCAATTTTTCTTTTTTTATACTCATTCACACAAAACTTTCCTAAAATATTAACTACTTCAGGTATTTTTGAATAACTTCTACTTCCAATAATCTTATTAGTATCAGGATAAAGTAGATCCAATACTGGAACAGTATTTATATTAATACCAACATCTTTAAGTAGTTTAGTTATCTTTTTAATATGCTTTAAATACAAAATTTTTGATCTTTTTCTATCATTATTAAAAATATCACCAAAATATTTTTGTGAAAAATTTTTAAAATTTATTATATTTGATAACCTAGATACAGTACCGCCCTCTTCATCAATTAAAATGGGAAATTTTTTATCTTCTGCAGATATTTTAATTTCTTTAATAAGTTTTTTTAGTTGTTTACGATTTTTTATATTTCTTCTAAAAAGGATTACACCCCAAGGTTTTTTTATATTCAAAATTTTTTTTTCTATAAACGTTAGTTTTTTTCCTTTTAAACTTATTATTATCGCTTTCCTCATATCATTTTTTATTCAATAGATTCCAAAAACTTCTTTTTTTTTTATTATCCATATTATATCCACTATTAAATTCTATGACATTATTTGTATCATTATCTAAGATTGGAAGATTGCTTGTATTTTCCTGTACTAGTTTATCAATATTCCCCCTATTTTTTTTAATAATATCGCTATTAGACTCAGATGAATAATACTCAAAAACTTTGTAAAAAAATATTAGAGAGATAACTACTAATGCCAGGCTGAGAATTTTTTTCATCACATTTTATTTGGTAATGAAACATTAAGAATTTTCATACCATTTTGTAAAACTATTGATATTAAATTTATGATTATAAAAGTATTCTCATTTCTAATATTGCCCTCTGAAATAAATTTATATTTATCATCATCATTACCTTTGCTCCAATAAGAATGGAATAGTGTGGCTAAATCGTATAAATAAAAAGGTATTCTATGGGGTTCAAATTTTCTACAAGAATTTTCAATAATTCTAGGCCATTCAAATATTTTTCTTAACAACTTTTTTTCGTATATATTTAGTTCTTCACTAAAATTGTGTTTGTTAATTTGCTCATTTATATTCTTATCAATTGTTCTAAATAATGAATTAATTCTTGCAAAGCAATACTGAACGTAAAAAACTGGGTTGTCCTTAGTTTTCTCAATGACTTTATTAAAATCAAAATCTAACTCAACATCATTGCTTCTATTAAGCATCATAAATCTCACGGCATCTTTGCCCACTTCCGATAAAAGATCGTTAGCTGATATAAATTCTCCGGCTCTTTTTGACATTTTGTAAGGTTTCCCCTCTTTAAATAACTTTACTAATTGACATACTTTACATTTAAAAATTACTTCGCCTTTAGACAAAGCTTCAACTGCTGCGGAAATTCTTTTAATATATCCAGTATGATCTGCGCCTAAGATATTTACAAGTTCGTCAAATCCTCTAGAAATTTTATCTGAATGATAAGCTATATCATTTGCGAAATAAGTCCATGAACCATCATTTTTTTGTAAAGCTCTATCCATATCATCCCCAAAAAGGGTAGTTTTAAAGATTAGTTTTTTTGTTTTTTTTAATCTATTATATTCCTCTCCTTTTGGAGGTTCCAAATAACCTTCCACAATAAGTTTTTCATTTTGTAATTTCAAAAAAAGTTTTTTTAGATCAGTTTTATTTAAAATTTCTGTTTCTGAAGTGAATACATCATGGGAAACACCTAATTTTTTTAAATCATCTTTAATAATCCTCATAGATGCTTCAACCGAATTTTTCTTAATAACACTATAATTTTTTTCATAATCTAGTAAATCTAATTTAGGATTCTCTTTAATTATTTTTTCAGCAATTTCCTTAATATAAATACCAGGATATAAATTCTTATCATCAGGATATTTTTCTTTTTTTTTTATTTCCCTAATTCTATAAAAAACAGACTTTGCAAAATTTTCAATTTGGTTACCGTAATCATTAATATAAAACTCTTTTAAAACTGAACTACCGTTAAATTTTAATAAATTAGATAATACATCACCGAATATTGCTCCTCTAAGATGTCCTATATGCATCGGTCCTGTTGGATTTGCCGATACAAATTCTATATTATATTTTCGTTTCAAATTATTTGACCCAAAATTCTTGGGCTTCAAAAATATTTGATTTATAAAGTTATTTAAAGCCTCTTGACTTAAGGTTATATTTAAAAAACCTGGCTTAGCTATTTCAATACTCTTGAAATCTAAAATTTCTTTTTCTAAAATCTTTTTAATAGTCAAAGCTATTTTTTCGGGAGTTGTTTTATTATGTTTTGCTAAAATCATCGGTATATTTGTGGATAAATCACAATCAAATTTCTCAGGTGGAGACTCTACTGAAATTTTCTCTATATTCTTAAGTAAAATTTTTTCTTTACTTTTAGACAAGATATTAAGTATGTTTTTTTGGTAATAATTGAATATATTCATTTTATTTTATTGTATAGATTTATAGCATATCTATCAGTCATTCCCGCTATAAAGTCACAAACTTTTCGGTATTTATCAAAATTGTCAATAAACTTACCTTTTAGAAAATCCTTTGGTTTTTTATTGATTATAAAAAAAAGCTTTTTTATTATCTTCTTGCCGTAGTTAGTTTTCTTTAAAATTTTTGAGTTAAAGTACATTTTTTTTTTTAAAAAAGACTTAATTTCTATATCGAATTTTTTCATTTCACTAGAAAAACAAACTAAATTTTTTTTTTGTTTGTACACATCATCAATAGTCTTTATATTATTTTTTTTTATATTTTTTTCTGTATTTCTTATCACGTCCATCACCATTCTATCAATTATGTCCCTGGTTATTTGTCTTATAATCAGTTCATCATAATATTTTTGATTTAACTTTTTATTATGTTTTTTTAAAATTTGAGAAATTTCAGAAATTTTCATTAATTCTTCAATATTAAATAAATTTGCTTTCAAACCATCTTCCAGATCATGGCTATTGTAAGCAATATCATCAGATATGGAAGCTATTTGAGCTTCTAATGATGGACTTCTAAGAAAATTTATTTTATTTTTAAATATCTTTTTTCCTACAATATTTTCTATTTTTTTTACATTTTTAACCGGCCCATTATGTTTTATAAGTCCATCCAAAGTTTCAAGGGATAAGTTTAAACCTTTAAAAGAAAAATATTTATTTTCAATTATAGTTACAATTCTTAATGTTTGGATATTGTGGTCAAAACCACCAAAGCCGTTCATGCAGTCGTTTAAAGCGTCCTCACCTGCGTGACCAAAAGGAGTGTGTCCTAAATCATGTGCTAGGCTTAAAGTTTCACATAGATCCTCGTTTAACTTAAAATATTTGGCTAACGTTCGTGCTATTTGTGATACCTCTAATGAGTGTGTAATTCTTGTTCTGTAATGATCATCTGATGTATTTACAAAAACTTGTGTTTTGTGTTTTAGCCTTCTAAAGGCCGTTGAATGGACGATTCTATCTCTGTCTCTTTGGTAAGGGGATCTAATTGTATTGATTTTTTCTTTAAATATTCTTCCTTTTGATTTTAATGGAACTGATAATTTGGAGTAAAAATTCATTTTTTTTTGAAAGTTTAATATTTAAAATGTATACTATATATACTATGGATAAAAAAATAGAATTTACGGATAGTGCCCTAAAGCAAATAGATAGGATTATTAATAATTCAAATAATAAAAAATACTTTAGAATTTCAGTAAAAGGTGGTGGTTGTTCAGGTTTTAAATACAATTTTTCTTTCGATGAGAATGTTAATAAAAATGATATTAAATTTGATAAAACTCTAATTGATGTTCAGTCTCTAACTCTAATAGAAGGTTCAGTGATTGATTACAAAAAAGAATTAATAGGTGATTCATTTGTGATTAAAAACCCTAAAGCAGAGTCCTCTTGCGGCTGTGGTTTATCATTCTCAGTTTAATGAAAATTGTAAGTTGGAATGTAAACTCTGTTAGAGCTCGTATTGAAAATATCATTAATTACATTGATAAAAATAAACCTGACTTGTTACTTTTGCAAGAAATAAAAACTATTGAAGAAAATTTTCCTACTTCAGAATTTAGGAAAAAGGGTTATGAATGTTATGTTAATGGTCAAAAAAGCTATAATGGAGTTGCTATATTATCAAAGAATAAAATTGATAATATTGAAAAAAATTTTATTAATGATGAAAAAAAACAATCTAGAGTAATCAAAGCTGAAATTAACTTCAATAAAAAAAAAATTAAATTAATAAATATATATGTACCCAATGGAAATCCGATAGATACTGATAAATATTTATATAAAAAAAAGTGGTTAGAAACTTTGATAAAAAAGATAGAGTCAGAAATAAAAAAAAAATCAGAAATTATTTTAGCTGGAGATTTTAATATAATACCTGAAACGAACGATGTTTACGATAGCGCAAAATTTGAAAATGACGCACTTTTTAAACTTGAAATAAGAAAAAAATATCGTGAACTTATAAACTTAGGACTAAATGACGTTTATAGATATTTTAATAAAGAAAAGCATGAGTATACTTTTTGGGATTACATGGCTGGAGCTTGGAATAAAAATAAAGGTATGAGAATTGATCATTTTCTTGTTACAAATAATGTTTCAAAAATGATTGAGAGTGTAAAAATTAACAAAGCTCCTAGAGGAGAAACGAAACCTTCAGACCATACGCCAATTGAAATCTCTCTTATTTAATTCTACCATAAATATCTTTGTATCTAACAATATCATTTTCCTGAAGAATTAAACCAGTTTGTACTTCCATTATCTTTACGGGAACTTTAAATTTATTTTCAATTCTATGTATATCGCCTGAGTTTATAAAAACACTCTCTCCTCTATTTTTATAAGAAATCTTTTTGTTAATTGTAATTTTTGGTTTACCTTGTGTTACAGTCCAATATTCAGATCTATGAAAATGTTTTTGTAAACTAATAGAGGATTTTGAGTTTATTTGTAATTCTTTTACTAAAAAATTTTTTCCTCGGAAAAGATTGACATATTTTCCCCAGGGTTTTAAATAAACATTCTTTCTATTAAAATATTTATTTTTATTTTTATGAAAGATTTTTGTTATCTCACTCCAGCTACCAAGGTCAGACCATGGAATAGACAAAGTAATAGCCATAACTTCATTTGATTTTTCTAAAATAGATATATCAAAAGAAGAAGGATTAATTTTGTTGTAAATTTTTTTGTTTAAAAAAAGAGTTTTGTTTTTATAAATTCCTTTATATGCTGACTCGATACATTTTTCATAAATATTTTTACTGTGTGTCCTAAAATTCTTTAAAATTGATTTTTTTCTAGCTAAAAAGATACCAGAATTCCAGTATGCTTTTTTTTTAATTAATTTGTTTGCACGATATTTATTTGGTTTCTCTATAAATTGACTCACTTGATGAATGTTATTTTTATTTTTTTTAGTAATTAAATAACCATATTGTGAAGATGGGTGATTGGGTTTAATACCAAATAAAAAAATGTTTTTATCATTCAAGAAACGTATTTTATACATTACCTTTTTAACAAAAATTTTAAAGTTTTCCATCATATGATCTGCCGGAAAAAACATTACAGGTTGTTCCATAGGTATATCCTTAACAAGAATTGATGACAAAATAGCTGGAGCAGTATTTTTTTTTTCTGGTTCTAAAACAATAATATATTTTTTTATTTTAATTTTTTTAAGATTTTTTTTTACTTCTTTAAGATATTTTTTGTTAGTACTAATTATTGGAAAATCGAAGTGTTTAGAATTTAATCTCTCTAGACATTTGCAAAAGAGGTTCCACCCTCCTAAGTCAATAAACTGTTTTGCTTGAAATTTTTTAAAACCTTTCCACAACCTTGTACCTGAACCACCGCATAAAATAACTGGTCTTATTTTCATTTAAATATCCGAGTATGCTTTAACTTCTTTCTTTTTACCAGGATGAGTTGGGGCACCTTGAAAAGCTGGTCCGACAGTTTGAGCGTATTTCCATAATGTTCCAGAGCCAAAATCTGATTTCCGTGGTTTCCATTTTTTCTTTCTAGTATTAAGTTGCTTTTTAGTCAGTTTAACATTTATCGTTCCTTTTTTAGCGTCTATATCAATGATGTCTCCATTCTTTAATAGAGCTATAGGGCCACCTACTGCAGCCTCTGGTCCAATGTGGCCAACACAAAAACCTCGAGTTGCCCCAGAAAACCTTCCATCTGTAATCAATGCAACTTTTTCTCCTTTTCCTTGACCGTAAATTGCACCTGTCGTTGAAAGCATTTCTCTCATACCTGGGCCACCTTTCGGACCTTCATATCTTATTACAATAACATCGCCATCATTATATTTTTTATTTTGTACAGCGAACATTGCATCTTCTTCATTGTCAAAACATCTCGCTTTACCACTAAATTTTAATTTTTTTAAACCTGCTATTTTTACTATAGCTCCATCAGGTGCTAAATTACCCTTGAGTCCAACTACACCTCCGTCTGGAGATAAAGGGTTATTATATTCTCGTAATACTTTTTGATTAGGGTTAAATTCTACATTTTTTAAATTTTCTTTCATAGTTTTACCAGTAACTGTCATACAATCTCCGTGGATAAAACCTCCATCAAATAAAGTTTTTAAAAGCATTGGAACTCCACCTGCCTCCCACATATCTTTTGCAACATATTTTCCGCCTGGTTTTAAATCTGCCAAATAAGGTGTTTTTTTGAATATTTTTGCGACATCCATCAAATCAAATTTTACACCAAT